>Ga0307513_10000566_pt1 | contig 53027 bp, 56 predicted proteins | sample 15_EM_MG_FD_202174 | JGI IMG/M metagenome (GOLD analysis project Ga0307513, IMG submission 202174) | Populus trichocarpa ectomycorrhiza microbial communities from riparian zone in the Pacific Northwest, United States - 15_EM | ecosystem: Host-associated > Plants > Roots > Unclassified | place... | reverse complement strand
CTGCGAGCGAGATCTTCTGTCAACGAGTGATAACGAGTGAGCACTCCCGGGGGTATCCATGTGGATGGATAAGTTATGTTATGTAATCCTTTCAGCGACCTTCCCAGGATCAACCAACTTAACTTCGTAAGGGGGGTACGGTATCTGGCACAACTCCAAAATGGAACAACGATTCAAAAAAAAAACAACTAACCAATAGCCTTTCCCCCAGGCCCTGCTTATATAATCTATTTTTAGGGTTATTATTGGTATCGTCTTTACAGCTTGTGCCTCACGATTTGTGCTGAATAAACCCCTCCTAAGTGTCCCCCCTTTCCGCTGGAATCGCAGGGTGGGGGCGGCGGAATAGCTGGGAATCTTCCCGGGACGTCTAGGACCCCCCCATCCAGATTAATAAAAGAAAAAGGAAAATACAACGGGGTTTACTGGGGTGGGGGGGGGGGGGTGATAATCTTCGATTTCATATCTAGATTTTGAGTTTGTGTTTTCGCGCTACTGGGTTGAATTCTTAATTGGCGGTGGGGACTTGGAGTCCGTGTGCTGTGCTGTACTGCACTGGAGGGTGAGCGGGGCTTATCATCTCACTGTAGTAGGGATCCGGCATTAATTAGTTAACCTTGTGTGTGGGCTGCGGTTTGAGTTATGGTGCCTGTTAGACTAACTCACTTGATAGGTACGACACGACTAGGTTAGGAGTTGGGGAAGGTAATAGTAAAAGGGCTATTCGGAGGGTTTAGTTTTTGGTTTGAAGTGTGTGACTGACTATTATAACTTAAAAACTCAATTCCTTTCACGGTCTGCTGCGCTGTGATATAAGCCCGTCAAGTTTTCTCTTAGTTGGGGGGGGGGATACCTGTCGCTTGGGATGCTCCGGATGGGTGCATGGTTATCTCATAATACAACAAGATTCTAAGGTGCCAAATTAGTACAGTGCCATACGGATCTTATGTATTTATCCTGGCTGTACGTGTCCGTCTTCTGCCTAGCTTATGTCATTCAATAGACACTATATTGTATCCCTCACTTTACTAAAGAAAGATGTTCGCAAGGCAACAAATACCGAGGGCATAGCTTTCCGGAGTGAGAATGGCTGAAACATCTCTCGCTTTCGGGACCCACGGTCCCTTTCCTCCTTTCCTAAGACAAGGGAGATAAAAAGAAATTTCTCATTCTTTTCTGCTACCCCGCCGATCGCCAACCCTAAGGTCTAGAGTCGGATTCTACCACCTCGTAGCAGGATTGGTAAGCCCCCCAGCCCTCTTGATGAGGGCCAGGTTCTCCAATCTCCCAGTTCCCATAGGGCAGGACTTGAGGAATTCTCAGTTTTCCTGCCCTACATGACGGATCGTTCAATAATAACTCACTATGAGCGTGAATTGAACTCCTGGGCTCCCGCTAATTGCGACAGGAGTGTTAACCACTGCGCCAGCTAGGAATTTCATGAAATGAAAACTCGGGAACTAATACTTATCCCACTGATGGCTGGATTTCGGGATTTTAATGGGAGGAGTAGCGCATCGCCCAAGTTGTTGGTAGATTTTATGGGACGTATTTTTTTTGCCCCTTGGATAACTTTAATGAGGGATTCTCTGGGGGTTTAAATAGGAGTAGTTGTTTCTATACACATCGCTGTCCTACACACCCCGAGCGATACTAGTCATTTAGGACTAATCTCGTTCTATCTTAAGTCTACTATTTGGTGTCGACCATTGGGCATCAGGGGCGAGAGTCTAGAGAATCTGAGAGCGACTGGGTAGAATACGTGGGGCTAAGGAATGTTCCCTTTGTTTCTGTCGCTGCGTGTGGTAAATGATGAATATTCACACTTACTGGCGTCTCCATAACAAGATATCATCCCCGACGAGACATGTTGCTGGGAAACTTCACTCCTCCCTCCCTTGGAAAGGGAACTAAATGAGTTCGATTTTATGCATGGCGCTATACAGATTTGGCGACGGAGATATGCTGAGCTTTCAGAGCAAGTATAGATATCTGAGCGGTCTAGTGAACTTCCCACTCTGGTTTCTTTCACCCCATATGTCACTCTCGTTTCGATTTATCTGGGGGTTTATTTTATTTTATAGCAGAGGTGGAAGATATCATATATCATTAACATAACTGCGGGCTGGCGCGATGGAAATATCAGGAGGGTATCACAGGTGATGGGGGAGATGTAAACATCTTGCATCCTTTTTTTCTTCGCTATTTTACTTATAAGTCGAACAAGAAGAGGAGGAAAGAATGAAATTAGCCGTGATAAACTCCAAGACTTCGTTGCGAAAAGGGCGCCTAGTCAGCCGTACTCAACGGCCTCAAGGAAAGCCTATCACTCCTAGTCTAGAGGGATTGGTGGAGCATTGGCTAGGGATTGTCTTGCTACTTCCTCTCGCTTACTCTAGATGTCCTATGGGAGTGCTGCCCGACTAGGTCTCCTATCCATTATGTTGGTGTAGTTGTGCTTCAGCTGATAGTGGGTTTGCCCTCCATCTCTTATCCTATAATACCCATGTATCATGGTTCATATGAGTGGGGGTATATCCCTACCGTCTTTTTTTGATTTGTATTCTCTCTTTTATCTCCATTTGGATGAGTACAAATTCAGGAGTTCCAAAGGGTGATGCAAAGCATGGCGCTGAGAGCCGCCTATTGGGGAGTGAAGCAGTCAGGACCTAACTGCTAACTGTCTTTGTGGACAACCCGGGAGATGCCCGACCACCGTGCTGGCCAAGAAGCCCTGAGACAAGAGGCTTTGCGAAATGCGGGAGTCCATTCTCAATGGCCCTCCGGCATAATAAAGTATATTAAAGAGGAGGTGTGCTTTGGGGGCATCCTGTAGGTAATTGGCCGAAATGTCGCTATCGAACCGGAGGTTACGATAAGTTAAGAATGTTTCCTGAACCTTTGGCTCGGATCTACCGAGGATATAGGAGAGAACGCGAAGGAGATATCCTTGGAGGATAAATAGATCAAGCACACAGCTGGGGCCCTCAAAGAGCTGAAGAAATGCTAAGCTATTAAGAGCTCGAACACTTATAGTAGACTGGACAGACAATAGACGATAGTCCTTATTTTGAGGTGTCCGGGCGGCCCCTGGAACGCAGGCTAAGGACTGGAGGTATTATAGTCCCGGGAATCCTCTATGATGTGGTGATCACAACTAATTAGCCACCGTCCCCTATCGTTCTTTTTACCTCGCGGTTGAGATATTCCTCTTACCTGGAACGCTGCTCTATTCCCCCGTCACTCAGAATGCGCATTCTGATTGGAACCCACTTGGTTTGGGATTCTCATACCCTGCTCATCTTAATAAAGAATTCTCCAGCTTATAGAATTCGGGGATATGATTACTGCCCCGCTGTCCAGTAGTGATGGCGAGAACAGTTGGCATCATTTTAGGCAGCAGGTTGGATCCGAAAATCTAGCTTTTTTAGCAGAAGGGGTATTTACGGTTAAAGCGTGAAAGATTCCGCACGTCGGTATATTCATTCGGCTGGTTCGTTTGGCTTTGGGTGCTGATAGAGATAGAGGTGAGCTCATGGAACATCACTCGTGCCCTTCTCCATATAGCCCTTTGTCTTTACCGGCCATCCACTCCCGTAATTAGCGGCTCCCCCCCTACACACCACTGTCTCTTCCTATAGGGTGCACCATTAGGGATTTTCACGATATTACTTAGAAGAAGTCAATGATTTTGCCTCATGATACCATCTGAAGGTACTATCACTAGCTAGCTTTGTTTCTGGGCAATTTGATGCCCTTTCTTCCACCTCACTGGATCCCAGCTCTGGAGGGGGGAACGAAAGAGGGAAAAAAGGCTACGCTACCTATCGCTCACAAGCAAAAAAAGGCCGGCCAGCCAGCTCACATGTGTTGGATCATTACCCTGCCCAGGTGCGAATTTAAACTCTAGCACCAAGCGCAAAATTTCCCCAAACTTCCAGAAATACCATATCAGACTCCATGTGCAAAGTATCTCTCAAGATCATGGCCCTCAGCCCTTTTCAGCCGCTCAACCCAGACAGCGCAAAGGCTCTCCCCACCGCGGCCGCCAAAGCGACAAGCAAAGTCCCAATCTTGCTGCAGATCCAATGGATTCATGAAACCTCAGATTAGCAATAGGAAGGGGTGGAAACAAAAAAACTATAACAACGGTCATATAGGGATTAGAAAACTACTAACCTCTAGCTTGATCGAGAGATCACCAAGCCGAGCCTCGATCAAGTTCAGCATAGGGTCGCTATTCAAAATAGCTGTGCATCCGTCTATAGTAGCGGAAACAAAGTCACTTGCAATCTTCCGTGCGAGACTTTGAAGCACGTTATATGAGCCCCGCCACTTCAGCCGGAAAACGTAGTAGAGTGTTTTTTCAATCTTATTAAGAAAGTACTAGTGTAGAATTATCAGCAAGAGAGGTACAGTGAGGGGTGTGAAAGCCCAGGATTGGTGACGCGTACAGATGCCATACGCTCAGCGCCCCTCGGCCCGAAGCAAGCCACAGTCGACTGAATTAGTGGCTTTGAGTATTGCAAGGCTGGTATCCTAGTGCCCGGGAAGCCGTGCTTCTTGCGTCCATGAGCACGGTAGTTAAGGATTAGGCTGGGGACCTTAGGAAGCCTCGAATCGAGGCGTGCTGGGAGAGCGTAGCCGAATTGTGGCGGAGTGTATAACAGCGTAGATACTGAGAGTGACTCATGAGCTTGCAGAGCAGCTCCGAGAGGTGCTTTGGTCAAAAATTTGGAAAATTCGGGGTATGGAGAGATATAGCATGACATTGTGAGCAAAGAGCGAATGTATCCTCGTTTTTTTCTTTTTTTGTGTCAAGGGAGGAGTAGGAGGAGAGTGGTGTGTAGGGAGTTGTTTTGGGAAGATCATAAAGTGTCGTTGCAGTTTCTAGCCAAAATTCACCTCTCTAGAAAGGAAGCTTGTGGGAAGGGAATTGGGGCTTAGGTTTTGGGGCGTGCCTTTGGACTCAGAATGCAGGCCCTCTGTCAATGAGCTCCTTGAACGTTTGTAGGTATGATATGATTACCCTGTCCGACTTGTCACTGGATCAAGTGTCCTGCACCTTAGGCCCACAAACCCAAGTCGTGTACTAGTTAGTCTATTCCAATGACCCAAAACTCTTCCCAGTTGAACAGCAGTAAGGGATGTACCATCTGAGCTCCTCTTCCCCTAATCAGCAATTTTCTCAATGTTATATAGCTATAGGGGGCTTCCGCACATTTTATGTCTGTGAAGGATCACAGGACCTCACTCGTATTATTGCCCTGGTCTGAAGTCTGTGCTGCCTTTCTTTCGGTGGTATCATATCGCCCCAAGGGAAACGCGGCTTCAACCCCGCGACCTGAGCATCCCGGATTCGCTTTTTCTCTCCATTAGTCGAGCAGAAGCTCCTGGTGATAGCTGCGAAAAGTTAAGTCGCACATATCCTTCATGTCGGCCTCCCTAAGGCACAGCTGAACTGCTCCTGTCCACGGTGCCTCGTCTGCCGATCCTCTCTTAGGTATTGCCACGCAACAGCCTATGTTTATACAGCAGACAGAGGCAAGCGAGAGAAGAAGGGCCCCTGGTCTTAGTCCGAATCCAGGCACCAATCGAGTCTGGTAGCCATTTATTAGAAAAGCATAGGCACTAAAAATCAGGAATCTGAGCTGGGTTGGGAGCTGCTATAGTTGACAATAGGGATCGGGAGTTGCCACTATTAGCTAGTCCGGGTTTAGAGTGTACTGTCTCTGCGACCCCCCCATTGGATTTCGGGGACCAGGTCTTCGCGGCAAAGGTTCCACGGCACCATGACATTGTGGTAACTTGGTGAGAGGTCGGAAGCACAAAAACCCACTCGAGAAAACTATGGTAAGAGTGGAATGATGATTTTGGTGAGAGAAATGACAATTGAGCAGGTGCATTCGGGGAAATATGGGGGGAATCAGAGTAAAAGCAGACCCCCAATAATATAATTGAATCGTCAATACATTACTCATTGTCAAAAACTATTGCGGATTAATATCGAGTATAAACTTTCACAATCCCAAGACCTTCTTCAAATCCTTGACTTCCAAATGACCCCTGGTATCCTTCATCCTATGGCACCAGACCAACTTTCCATTTTCCCACATCCACTCTCCGCCGTTCTATACAGGGGTACAGATCAGAATATACCACTCTGGAACGAAGGAATATACCGTATCATACCTGCTGGTAATCTCCTCCTTTCCTGCCTCCCCATTTAAGAGCAGAAACAAAACTGGTGGCTACAACGCTAATCACACTCTGCTGAGTATACTCCGGCTTCTCTCCTAGCCTCAAATTCCTTTCCATGCCAAAGAGAGTGTATAATTTTCTAGTGGGCTCCGTATAAATAGGGAACACGCACCCAGTTTCTTCGATATAAGTCCTGATCACAGCAGGATCACCGTGTCCAACGATAAGTAATTTCTTCCCAGGAGTATCAGGAGGAATTATCGGCGGATTTGATAGAGCTCGAAGGTACCTATCCGCGAGTTAGTAATATTGCGGATAACTCAAGACAAAAAGAGGTCAATGTGATATCGACTCCTGACAGCTCCCACAGAAAAAGTGTCTGATGAACACAATCATTGTCGTCCCCTCGCCCTCATACAAGCTCGAAAAGGCGCGGGAAGTTCCGTCTTTGTCGAGGACTTGGAGAACTGCTGCTTCGGCTAGTTCTGCGTCGGACGGATGCGGCTCTGACTGCGGTGAACTCATCTGGACTGGAGATAAATGTATTGCTGTTTGGTAAGGAAGGCAGAAGTCCACATCAGTATCTGATGCTGATTATTCGGAAGCCCACCACATCCCTTCCTTTGTGCCAAATTTAGCGGCATGATACAGGTAAGTAAAGCCGTCACCCTGATTAGTCCGAATATCACCCATTAAAGGAATACCGTAGATTCTGGGTAAACTCGACCCGCCACCATTCCCGGTATGGTAGTTACTATCCCCGGAAGAGCGAATTCGCCACAGGATTAAGTCTTTGAGAGGAATAGTGGCTGCCTTAAGAAGCATGGCGGCGGGTTGAGTTTACCCAGAATTTACGGTATGTTCATTTACGGAAAGCTGGCCTTCCCTAGTCTGAGATGGACCACCGCTTATACCTTTTAGAGAGAAAGGAGCGACATAAAACAGGTTGTGGGATCATCCTAAGCGCAGGTGAATAATAATTAGGGCATGCTGGACCCGCGGCAGCTACCGACCGGGCGGCTAGCTATTTGGCCGCAGAGCTGCATGAGTTGGATTCGATGTTGGATCGTTGACCATGCCTCTGAGTACAATAGAGAAAAAAGAAACCAAAGTTAAGGCAAGTGCGGTATAAATGCTCAGACCATGGCGGAATCTGTCTTCAAACTCCCAAGAATACATATAGATGTTTCCGAGGCTCCCCCCCGTCGGACCACCCATGCTTTGGGAATTATTTTGCTCATACAGTTTCATGGCTAGCCAACTTAGAGAGTGCTGGGTCCCAAGTCTAGATCAGACCGGGGAAGATGACCCCGCTGCACAACCACCGACCGCAAGGGATGTTCTCAGGAGGTTCTCGGAAAAGGGGAGACAGGCTCTCCTTACGGTAAGATGACTGGCATCTGGACAGGACTGAGCACGCAAGTAAGATTTCCTGAGAGAGAAATCGCTCTCCACATACGAACAGGAACGATAAGTACTTGGTACTATTGACTAGGTATGAGTTTGAAATAAATACTGTAGATAATAATCTAGACAGGTTACCGTGCTAACGGCTGGCTGCAGAATCTTCCAGGAAGCCGAGTGAAAGGGATTGAGGCGAAGGACGGGGCAGCGGGTCGACGAATGGATACCCGCAGTACCGTCTGGAGCTCGATCTCGCTTGGTCTCACCGCCTTTGCAAAGAATTTGGGTATGGGAAATAGGTAGGGCTGCCAGGGTAGGTAACTCAAGATTTACTCTCCAGACTTCGTTGAGCTCTCTCCTTATTTCTTCGGCCCAGCAGACGAAAGGTACCCATTCCGAACACATTTTTATTCTCATCTCCAATTGTTCGTATCTCTCGTTTACCTAGGGGGCAGGCATTCAATGCACAGTAGAGGGCTTGAAGACCTGCATCTGACATCTGCTTTGTAGCCACTTCCGCGGCTTTCTCCACATTCACGCTCATTCTTCACAACACACCCCGTCCACTCCTTCCTTCCTCAACAAGTCACGCTTGGCAAACCTACTCACGAGCAGTACACCCAGAACGTCTAAATACAAGACTTTATCTCAGACGAGCATTATTCTTTCATTAGGTCAAGTAATGTCGACCTCTTCGGACCTCCCTCTCCTACGTCCAATTCCCCGTCGCCCACAAACGATCGAGACGTCCTCCCCGTCCCCCTCTCCCAATGCTACCCCATCACCCCTCCTATCTTCCTCAGACAATCTCACATCGCCAGCGGATAACCTCTCCCCAACAGAATTCGGACCCCCAAAGCGCACCAGGTCTGCAATCGCCCTAACCTCGTCGACACTCTTCGGAATCTACTCCCTCTCTGACGATGCCAACAAGGACACCGAGCCCTCTACCCCCCTCCTATCTCGCGACTCGTCTGTCCTCAACATGGCTGACTTCGGTATTAAGAAAGAAACCCCACCTCATGTACCCGTGAAGCATGCTCGGAAGGAGGCAGCGCCATGGTATATGGTTGCTATGAGAGGGATAGCGCTATTCACTTTCGGCGTTGCATACGGCGCTGTTGTTACCGACTTGCATAATTCCAAGAAATTCTCACCAGCTACGGTAGATATCGACCGGTACAATCCAAGGTATCTTGTCCAGTGGGGATTGGCGGGTGTGGTGTTGGGTTCGTTGTTGCCATGGTTGGACGGAGATGATACAGGTCACGGAAGCACTAGAACGAAAATCGATTGGGATCCCGCGGTTAGAAGCATCGGTGCTTTTGTCGGTATTGCCTATGCTATTGTATTACTCCATCCTTTTATCTCGTTTTTTTCGCGAAATCTGTGCTGATGATTTTGTAGAGAAGGCTCCCCTGGCAATCAACCCTACAAGTTAGCGTATCGCTCTCGCTCGTGAACCCATTCCTGTGGTATCTCATTGATCGCACTCGCGTCGGCTTCTGGCTTTCTGCGGCTGTTGGAATTGCTGGGACAGCTTTCCTTTTGCAGACCAATCCCGAGATGATCCAGACCCCGGAAACCCTTTCTTTCCCGGACGAGAGCAAAATTGCAGGATCCGTTTCCGTCGAGAGCTTTGGTGTTACGGTTTGGATTGCAAGCGTTTTGTTTTGCAGCTGTGTTTGCTTTGGTAATATCGGGAGGAGGTTTGCCTCTATGGAGAGGAACGGTTGAATGGGATGGGGTATGAATCGTCGTGCAACAATGACCATTTGGAGGCGGATAGCCGACGGATGGATGGATGGGGTTAATGTTTGGCATATTTAAGTCTAATTGTAAATGAACTGCACCGAATTACTACCTTTATAAAGCTAGATCGTTTCCGTGGGCTCCCGCCTATCGAATTTACCAGCTGTAAGCTTCTAACAGAGTATTTCTATACAATCTAGAGACATCAAAGAGTACAGGGAAGACGAAAATATCTCGGCAACAGCAATTCCTGTCCTGCTCCGATAAAATTCTCCCCAAGGGAAAAATAGAGAAAGATATGGCCTCTTTTTTGTAGCTCCTGTAGCACAGAATAACTCGACAGTGATATCTAAAGCTCAACTCTGCCCACTCCTCCAGGAAGGAATAACCAGTTATTTCTTGACAAGCTCAGGAGCCACACTAAGAGCGGCGAGTGTGGATGCCCCCTTCGCTTTCTCCGTAAGTGATTTCTCACGACCACCGTAGCTATTGATGTTAGCTGAAGTTGTTGAAGCAAGAAGGTATGAAAAACGAACTTCCAGTAATTGATATAACGGTATCCCTGGGCCAATTGAGCACACTCGTTGACGAAATGGCAACCTATAGTAATTAGCTCGAATCCCTCAACCTCAGTCAAGAGCTCTTGCCGAAGAGAAGGTAATTCTTTGGCGTGACAGCCATGCTGCAAGCAGACATCAGTAAATTTCACAACGGGGGAGGCGGGCAGCAGGGGAACGAACGAATAACGCATAAAGACAGCTGAGTAGACGACCAAAGCAGTGGTCATCTTCCCCGAGATGCTAAACACGGTCAGTTACTCCAAAAACCTCGTGGGGGCAAATACGCATCTTACATCTCGGGGTCTTTGCGGGTGATATCCAAGACAGCAGCAACCGGGATCCCAAAATTTGAGACCGGGCCCCAAAAGTCTGACCGATGGCAAACGTTAGCATCACCATTCAGCAGGGTGGAGTATACCAAAGGAGAGGAGACAGCATACGAGTGGAGCAGAAGTAACTGAGTGCAGGGTTGCTGCGAATCTTCGCATTGAGGGCTGATATAGCTGCTGCCATGATAGAAGTAGTCGTTGTTGAGAAGGGTTATTTGGAACGCAAGATGTCGGAAGGGTGGCTGGCGGAAGTCGTTGCTTGTCTCGTGAGATCGCGAGGGGAGATTGAGATCTTTGCAATGCTACTGGCTGGCCGGCCGCCTGGACCCAAGTACAATCAATCGTCCAACGTCACACCAATCATTTTTTAAGGACCTAAGTCCCTTCCCCAATTGAACTTTTTGTTTAGTTTGGGATGAACCTGTCTCTTTTCTGATCTTATTTCTATTTTCAAAGGAGTTTTGTGCATCGCCTCGGTATATTGTGTGCTTTAACGATACACCGTCGGGCAACATGATAGTCGGTGGAGCAAGACACTATTTTTATTTTTTCTCTCTCCCTACCTTCTTTCCTTGTAACGATGGGTTAAGTGGGGGCGGTGGGATGGTTTTTGTCTTGGCATCAACCTGTTAGAATGGTGGGGCAGATTTTAACTGTAAAGTTACTCGCCTTAGAAGCAAACAAAAGACCTCATATCATACCCACTCGACGATAGTGAAATCCTAGCAAGCAAAGGAAAAAAAAAGTACTCTTTCGGCCCTTTTCCGCGTACCAATCCGGATGTACCTAACATAATAATGTGTAATATTCATCCCTAAACTTTGTAATGAGGTGAAAAGTGAACAAAAAAAGGAAAAGTCAGATTCGGGAAGAGAGAAAGGGTGGAAGACTGGGAATATGACGCCGCATCTTTTTAGGCCATAAAATGAACCCCACCACCACCCATCGTCGTCAGCCCCCTCCCTCCCCTCTCAATCATTTTCCGTCTTTCCTCTCCATCCTCTCATCCCTTTATCCTGCCCTACACACCCCCTCATCTCTCCTCATCTCTCCTCATCTCTCCTCATCTCCTTCATTCAATCTCACTAAAATACACAAGAAGGTGTCATGTCTGAGACTAAAGCAATGTGAGTTTAACTTCTTCGTTTATATCTACGCTCCGACGGTCTTGCAATCAGGCCATTATGTCATTGCCCCGCGTTGCGGGGAACCCCTCAGCCCTATCCCTGATAATATATGGCCGTGTTTGTTTGGATCCTGAGTTGATTTTTGAATGTTTGCTGATCCAGTGAGCGATTGTCCGCTATTGCTGGCGGCCTCGCATCTTCGACACCCAGTGGCGGTCAGTATATGCTTGAACTTTGCTCCCCACTTCACTTCTAGCCGTTCCAGATGTCCTAGCCTCTCTCGTTGAGAATAGAGATACTATACCGTAACTAGGCGGCCAGGATGGTGCCTTTGAGAGTTGGAATCGGTACTAATTTTATCTCTAGATTTCGGCCTTATTGGTCTTGCTGTTATGGGTCAGGTATGTTTTAACTTCTGGTTCTAGAAACCAAAATTGGCGTGAGGCTAATCACCCTATCTACACGCAGAACCTGATCCTCAATATTGCAGACCATGGTATTTACTAACACCAATTCCTCCACTATTACCCGTGCCCTAACTTGGCTCTTAGGCTTTACTGTTGTTGCTTTCAACAGGACTGTGGCGAAGGTCGACCACTTCCTGGAGAATGAAGCCAAGGGTATGTTTCTGCCTTCTATCGGGTTGTTCCGTTGCTAACATTTTGTAGGAAAATCTATCATTGGTGCTCACTCCATTCAGGACTTCTGCGACAAGCTGAAGAGCCCTCGTAGAATCATGTTGCTCGTTAAGGCTGGCCCTGCTGTCGACGACTTCATTGCTTCTCTCTTGCCCTTCATGTCACCCGGCGATATAATAATTGATGGTGGTAATTCTCATTTCCCCGACAGCAACCGCCGCACCAAGTATCTTGCCGAGAAGCAGATCCGTTTCGTCGGCGCTGGTGTCTCCGGTGGTGAGGAGGGAGCCCGATATGGCCCTTCCATCATGCCTGGTGGTAGCGAGGAGGCATGGCCATACATTAAAGATATCTTCCAAAGCATTGCCGCCAAGTCCGATGGCGAGCCATGCTGCGATTGGGTCGGCGACGAGGGAGCTGGCCACTTTGTTAAGATGGTTCACAACGGTATCGAGTATGGTGACATGCAGTTGATTTGCGAGGTTGGTTTGTGTTGCGACTAGAATAAACTCTGGAATTGGTGCTGACAGGTTTGCTCTAGGCCTATGATATCATGAAGCGCGGTCTCAAAATGACAAACTCTGAGATTGGTGATGTTTTCACCAAGTGGAACACTGGTGTCCTCGATTCATTCCTCATCGAGATCACTCGCGATATCATGAAGTACAACGATCCTGCCGATGGAACTCCCCTTGTGGAGAAGATCCTTGACAGTGCCGGACAGAAGGGTACCGGAAAATGGACTGCTATCAATGCTCTCGACTTGGGTATGCCCGTCACCCTAATTGGTGAATCCGTCTTCGCCAGATGCCTCTCCTCCATCAAGGGCGAGAGGGGTCGTGCCGCTCAGGTCCTCGAGGGTCCCGAGATCCCAGCTTTCACAGGTGACAGGGAGCAAGCCATTGCCGATCTCGAACAGGTTAGACACCCCCTCGGATTCGATCCCGTTCAGAACCACCAGTAAGGAACTACTCAGGCTAATGATTGAAAATAGGCACTCTACGCTAGCAAGATCATTTCTTACGCCCAGGGCTTCATGCTCATTCGCGAGGTACTTTTGCTACCCCGCTACTCCTATGAGGAGATCCTCATACTGATTAGTAAACGCTAGGCCGCCAAAGAGTACAACTGGAAATTGAACAATCCAGCCATTGCTCTTATGTGGCGTGGTGGATGTATCATTCGCTCTGTATTCCTTGCAGATATCACCAAGGCATACCGCGCTAAGCCGGATCTCGAGAACCTGCTTTTTGATGATTTTTTCAAGGCAGCTATTCACCAAGCTCAGCCTGGTTGGAGGAGAGCCATCATCCAGGGAATCCAATTTGGAATCCCAACTCCTTGCTTCTCTACTGCCTTGAGCTTCTACGATGGATATAGGACTAAGGACCTTCCCGCCAACCTCCTGCAGGCACAGAGAGATTACTTCGGTGAGTGCACCTATGAATTACTATCTAGTTGAAGCATTCTAACGTGGGGTCGTAGGCGCCCACACATTCCGTGTCAAGCCTGAGAACCAGAGCGAGACTCTCCCTGAAGGAAAGGATATCCACATCAACTGGACCGGGAGAGGAGGGAACGTTAGTGCCTCAACCTACCTTGCTTAAATTAATGACCAAACAATTGAACTCGTCTCCTTTGTTCCTATCCCTTTTCTGAAACCAGCATTGCTTCTCATGGCGGGAGATTCTTTTCTTCTTGTGAAACCTTTTATGCTACTTAACTTGTTGTGGTTCTGTCATGTCTGTCGTGATGACCCGAATGAACAGCGTGGAGGGCAACATCGCATAGATGTTGGAAAATAAAATAAAACCGGAGAATATAAATTTCGCGGCCGTGCAAGCATATTTTTGGTGTCAGGGTCACGGGTAGCGGAGAGATTAGAGGTGATAAAAAAAACAGCTGTAATTTCCATCCTAGATACCTTTGTCCCAATGTCAACAAGTGCGTGCGGGGCCGTATTATTTACGAGCGCTCCAATAAACTAAGCATGCAATCGTGATATTAGCTGTAGCTCGATGACTACTAGCGATTTTTTTTAGTCTCCGGAATGTCCAAGTTACACCAAGGGTAAATTACACATGCGTCATTTAAACTTTTATTGCCGGTGATAAAGAACTTACACCTTTGCCAAGGAAATACCCACCCCACGGTCAGGATACCTTACACCGAGCCATTCCGGAGACTAAAAAAAATGGCTAGTACCTCCACTCCACCCACCATAACCTATTTATCTACCGTGCTATACCGCACCCACCCACTTACTGGTATGCTTCCCACTCCCCACCTCTCGCCTTACGTCAACCGAGTGACACCTTATGAAACCTATCACTGCTCCCTTTCCAATGAGCGATAAAATAAACAAAGCTCCCCCCCGGCAGCCGCCTGATAGCAAAGCACAACACAAGGTTGACAGTGGGGGGGGGGGGGCAAGAGATGCGCATACTCCATCACTTGTCGATTAACCGATCTCGCGCCGCATAACCGTCCTGTCAGTCTGTTCGTTGAGCAATGTCTGTGCTGTTGGGGTCGGGTGGGCGTGCGGTGGGGTGGGATATGATATCATAATAGAGTCCACAAAAAGGCTCTCGATGTGATGCAAACGCGGCTCTGGACCAACCGGATTGCCAGGATTTGACCTCGTATGCGAAATCGCACAAAGTCCCTATTAATATCGTATGGAATTACAGATTCCGGGGTGGTGCGGTTAAGGTGCTTGTGGGGTGATGGTGGTGTGGTTTGTGGGGGTTGTTTGTCGCTTTGTGTTTTGTGGTGTGGTAGGCCCTGGGGTTTGGGTTGTTGGGTCGAATGATGGGTCGTGATGCGTGGCCAAAGCCCTTTGGAAAATTCCGACCTGCTGAATTATCGGCATTCGAGGGGAAAAGAAAAAAAGGTATGATATGATAATTATAACCATATTATTATGACCAAGTCCGGTGAGCTTGAATTTTTCTTCCCCGCTTGGCCAGAGATTTAATCACAGGGCACATCCCTAGGGTGTTTACAGGAGGGTATGGATTTGGAATATGGGTTGAGCAAGAAATGGGTTCAAGTTCAAGAGCTAAGATCAGAACCATCAGGTCGAGTGATTGTATGTGACTATCTTAGTCTTCAGCCCTCGTGTGCCATAGTCTATCCAGCCAGCAACAATAAGATCAACCCGCCTGATGTAAACTAATGGGTTGCACGCAGGAGGAGGGTTGTTGCTTAGTCATCCAACTGTATTGGTTGTCATTGGTATATAGCGGGTCTCTTGGGTTTTTTCAAAAACCCCTTCTCTCAATACTTCCAGCGCCAATATTGTCCTCCCCACCCTCTGGCAAAACAATCAATCTACTGTACTTCGTCATAGTATGGCCCTTATCTTTCATTTCCCCATCTCCGCTGAAGCTACTTCTCGTATCGGTACTTTCCACCGCTCCAATTCACTATCCCTGCTACCCTAGTTCCCGCACCTAACTAACCGCCTCAGAAACACACGACCCCCGCTGCTACCCATCTCGCTCCGTACCACTTCTAAGGTATTCCCGAAACCAACATAAAAGCTCTTTCGAAAAAGAAAAGAAGGAAAAACAAATTCCCAAAACTCTCCCAAAAACCGATAAATGATCTCACAATTCTGTTTCTAGCATAGCATCAAGATTCCCTCAACCCCAATGGCCGGAGAATAACTCCCACATTGTCTAGGTATAAAGCGGACCTTCCCCACTCTGCACAACCGGAAACTCCATATCGACCAAAACCCCCGCGTGTGTTATCTGCCTTGTTCCCGCCATGGCACTAGCATTAACCACCAACGTCTCATTTTCCGCCAGCACCTCCCCAGATTTTGAAACATCCACTTCCAAAGCCGGACACGCACCAGAACTCTCTGCCAGCGCCACCATATCCCGAGCACCAAGAATAGGCACCGTCATCCTCTTCTCCTCTCCACCGCCTTCCTTCCACGTGACCCTCGTGACACCATGTCCCTCGTGTATGTGTCCAAAAACATGCAACCTCGGTCGTATCCTCTCGATCGCCCTCCTCAAATGCGGACACCCGACATTTCGGGGCCCCGAATATACCTCATCGACCTCATCGTGAAGACCCTGTGGTGGGCCATGCGTGATTAGGATGTCCGTGTTCTCAGGGATGGGGTCTCTGTCCACGGCGGTTTTGTTCTGTTGCTTGGTGGGGTCCGGGTTCCAGCGGTCGATATCGTGTGGGTAATTGAAGGCCCAGTAACCAAATTCGGGGGTCCAGGGTGAGCCGTAGACTTTAAAGGTTGCGCCGGAGGAGAGGGTGAAGGTGCGAGATTCTTCATTCAGATAGTGAATGTTTGGTGGCAGGGAGGCGAAGAGTTGACTTGGGTCCTGGGGGGTTGTGTGGAAGTATCGGGCGTTGTGGCGGTACCAGTCTGTGTCCAGGGGGAGGTCGTGGTTTCCTTTAGGGAATTGTTAGTCCCTGCGATACCTTAGTTGTATGGGGTAGGCATTACCGGCTATGATTATCTTGAGCTCTGCATCTGCTTCCTCAATCCACCCTAACGTACTCTCGAACCCGAATATGTTCCCGGTGTTAGTCATGTCCCCGGCATGTATCAGCACGTCACATTTCGGCAGCGGTGTTCGGAACACCTTTGATGTTGGTAACGGTATCGCATTATGCGTGTCCGATACAAGGAACATTCGGACCTTAGCTGTTGTTATTGCGGCGGACATCAAGCCTGAGAGTGATCTTTTGTAAGGCATTGTTAGAATGCGTTTGCCAAGTCCGCTATTTACTCTTGACGATATCATTGCAGAAGACAATGAGTGAAGAGGGAGGGTTCCCTACAATGATGCACTAGCAGCTTGAAAATATCTCTCTTTAGGAAAAATGAATAAAAATAAAATAACTGGAAAACTTCTAGCTCAGAATCGGGGGATAAAGTGAATGTCGGGCTGAGCTCTCGCTGGTGGGGAAGCCCTGTACGATATATGAGGCACTTGAGGCTCAAAATGCGGCTCTGGTAGGGGGCGGTTGTTCATCGCTAACCACCAACAAATGCAAAAATACCTCCTCAACACATCAACTCACCCCTCAAGATCAATCTATATATATTCACTTCTAAGACCTTTCATCATCGGTCATTTCCATAGATTTCCCTCAAACATAAGTTACAAGAGGGGGACCCATAGCTTACCCCTGTACCCTACGTTGGGGCACGCACACCCCACATTCTCACACTTGGCCACCAACAAGCAACCCCAACATTCACCCCCCACCACCTCCCACCTCCCACCGTACCGGCGAAAGTATAAAAAAAGCCTATCAAGAATCACCGCCATGGCTACGATAAACTACCGCCTAATCGATGTCGACGCATTAGACCCCGAATCTGCCTTCCCGGCGGAGCTATTGACACCCCCGTGTGATCCGATCCCGACATCCGAGATCCAATCGCTAGCAACCCATTGCCGGCAGCTCCTGCAACGTGGAGATCAAGAGGCGGCATTGGTAGCAGCTTTGGAGAATGTTCCGTATGGGGGTGATGAGCAGGGGAAGGTATTTGACGTCTTAGGCTAAGGGGTGTGGAAACGAAGATGGGGATGGGGGATACTGAGCTAACGTTGGTTGGGGTTGGGGGGTAGGAGCTCCACTTGGGAACTGTCCTAGAGATTTTGTCCTCGATCAAAGCGGTGGAGATGTCGCCGCTGCTTGGGAGACTCTATGCTTCGCCTAGTGGGACGGAGTTGTTGGATGTCCTTACTAAGTATGTGTTCAATGCTCCGACGGCGGGTGGAGGAGCAGCAGGAGAGGGAGAAGAGCTAACGGAGCTACAATAGATATCTTTACAAAGGAATGGCTCGCCACAACAATTCTACTTCCAGCGCTTCTACCCCCGGAGTCTCGGCTCATGCCACTGGTGTTTCGTCGGTTAGTGGAGCGAGGGAGTACGGTGTTGCACCGGGCAGGGGTGATGGGGGTGGTATGAGTGTTTTGCTCAGTTGGCATGAGAAGGTATTATCAATGCCCTCAGTGGCTACCAAGATGAGAGGAATCTGGCTGATTGTGTGAATTGGGACAGGTCGTAGAGATTGCGGGAACAGGAGCAATCGTGAGAGTCATGACCGATCGGAGAACTGTCTAACAAAACACACACAGCCATAATACCGTAATGGTCAAAAAAATTAAAAGAAAAAGAAAAAAGAAACCATGTTTACACCTAGTCTCCGTTATCAAAAGAACAGATGCCTACCCCGCACTGAGAAGTTTCTTCTTCCCTCTTTCTCAAAAGGTACTTTTGTGTAAACCGATTTACGCTTAAAGCTTTCTATCCACCCATCTACCTATAAACCGGTGAAAACTAGCAAGCCAATCTACTCCTCAACAACCCCATACTTCTTCCTATACTCCATCATCCTCTCCCTATCCCCCTCATCCGTAACCCCCACAATCAAATCGCTCAAAGACAGAATAGCCAAAACCTCAACCCCCGCCTCCTTCTTAATCTCCATAATTGCACTCCCCTTCCTCTCCTCAGCACCCACCCCCCCAATCCGCTCCATCCTATCCAAAGCAATCACAATCCCAACCACCGTGCCCCCCGCCTCCGCAATGGCCGAAACCGCACTCCGAATCGCCGTCCCGGCCGTGATAACATCATCAACAACAAGCACCCTCTTCCCCTTCAACCCCATGCCAACCATCCGGCCCCCCTCCCCATGATCCTTAACCTCCTTCCTATCAAACGCATACCCAACATCGCCATACCGCTCCGGCGCCAACTCGTACAGCTTCGCCAGCGCGACGGTGGCCAGCGGGATGCCCTTGTACGCCGGCCCGAAGATCACGTCGAAGGGCGGGAGACTGGTGCTCGTGTGGATCGTGTTGGCGTAGGCGGCGCCCAGCGAGGTGAGGAGCTCGCCCGTGTTGAAGAGGCCGGCGTTGAGGAAGTAGGGTGACTCGCGCCCGGATTTTAGGGTGAAGGTGCCGAATTTTAGGATTTTGTGTTGGAGGAGGGTTTGCAGGAAGGCTTGTTTGAAGGGTGGGAGGGGGGATTGGGGAGGTTGGGGGGGGTTGGATGACATTGTTTTTGTTTGTTTCCCTCCTTTTTTCTTCCTTCCTTCTGTTTTGTTTGTTGTGTGATGGATGGCCGGTTCTGTGTGGGGTGGTGGTGGTGGTGGTGGTGGTGGTGGTTGCGGGCTTTCGGCGGGGTAGTTGAGGTTGTTTGTATGATATCATATCATAATATGAAAGTTTGGTATCAGAGTGGGGTTGCCATGGGGTTTGAGTTTGCACTCTGGCCAGAATCATGTTACATCACTCGTTGACAGCCAATGGCAGGAAATTCATTGGTGTTGGAAATGGCAGTTTAATTGCCGCACTTGATGGGGGATGTACCCGCACCCTGTGGCCGCTGACATATACGTACGCACTAGTCAAAGGACACGCAGGCTCTGAAAATGTTTTCACCCCCCTTGTTTTTCTCTCCTTCTAACCCTTGCTCGCTTCACACCCTCCTTCCTGTACACAGCTTTCCTCAAGCCTTTCCTTCCATCAAGTCATCACAATCAATCACGATATTCATCTCCACTTAAGCGGTTTCGGTCCACTGCGTAAAATCCTCGCCGTATGATAAATCATTACCTCCGCAGCCCAGATTTTCGACAATTGGTCTCTTGTTAGATATCGCCGTTCAGCTCAGGGCAAGCTATCTCAACGAGACGTCTACGGTATATGCCGTAACATGACATCCACAAGAGAGTCCTCGGCGTCCAAGGGACCTATCTATGATACCTCTACTCAAAAGTTCAAGCAAGTAACTTCTACCCCTCGTACGATAGCCGTATGCCTCCAGAGGCAAACCTAGCCATTTCAACAACACCACTCGCACGAGATATAAACATTTAATAGTCCCAGTTATAAAGCCGTCTAAGCCAAAAAGCCCAGCTACTTGTACAGTACCCCATACATTGTCTAGTTGCAACGTCCATGTATCCGTCATGTATCCCTTGGATCCCTCATCCGACCCACAGTCCTCCATTACCCGAAACATTAGTTCTAGTATCATACCGTACAATTATTTATTATACCAACGACAGTATAATACAGCCATGCAATCATATTAGTTTCAACCAACCGACCATATACCGAGACTCCCACAACTCAAACATATATGCACACGTCGATCTGTGTACACTGGACTCAATCAAATATCTCACAGGAGAACGAAAACGGTGAAAGAAAGAAAGAAAAACCAAGCTTTGTACAAGAATTGAGAGAAAGAAGAAATCTAGTCACCACCAACCAGACACTCGGTCAAGGTATGAAATCAAATCAGGTATACGAAAAGACATACAAGAATTGGAACCCAGAAAGAAAACTCCAAGTTAACCAAGTGTAGAGAGAACACCACTTTTATTTACGATAAAACCTCTGAAATGAGGGGAAAAAGGGTATTTTAGGTAGAAAATAAATAAATTTCAACTCTATGTACTCACTCTCATGCTAGCTCATCAGCACTCATCTTGTCTTCTTCTTCTTCTTCTTCTTGACGTGCGATCTCGACAATAGACTTCTTTCGAGCCATCGCACGCTTCCTACCCATTGCCCGGCGTCTAGCAGAGCGCTCGATCTTGCGCTTCGAAGAAGCGGATAACGGTAGGTCGAAAGACGAAGTAGCTCGAGGGGTGGAGGGGGGAGCGTTAGCCCTAGTTTTAAGAATTGGTCTAGGTGAGGAACGGCGGCCGCGGTGGCAAGAGAAGGTAGCGTCTGACACGGAGAGTTCGTCTTCCAGTGAGTTGTTGGCATTGTGGCTACTAGAAGGGACAGTGGGTTCATAGTTGGAACCGGAGCCAGAACCGATGTCCGAATCGGAGGCTATGCCCATGTTGTCATCGTCATCGTCATATGTGGGTTTGGTGCGACGGGGAGGCGGAGGATGAGAGGGAGCCGGGGGAGAAGGAGGCGCAGAGACTGGCAATTGGACAGGAGAGCTGGTAGAAGGAACGGTGATAGGTTCTTGGGGGCCAGTGATGAATGGAGATTGGCTGCGCCGGGTTAATCTACTGACTATAGGAGAAGAGTTCAGGATTATAGTTCTCCTGTTTACTTCCACCTCATCTTCATCTACCGTCCTGTCGCCTTTATTGTACCCGCCTTCCTCGTTATCCTCGTCCTCACTCTCATTGGATTCCTTGGCAGGGTCGCTGGTCGGAATTTGACTGGAGTCAATAAACCTCGACAAGAGATTCTCTCTGGTGACGGGCGAGCTAAAAGCTGCCGACCTGCCAATCGTAGGCGTGGACGCGAGAAATAATTGGCTTCTCATTGGAAACCTTCTTAGACTATCCCTAATAGCCTGTGTCCTATTGACGGATCTCGGAGGTAGGAGCCTTATTTTGGGTTTTTCGGAGTCCGAACCTTGGTACAGTGACCCCTGCTCCTCTTCCTCTTCCGAATCCAATTCTCCATCCTCGGTGTCTAGGCATGCACCATTGGCGCCATCCTCACTATCACTGATTTCAAGTTCGACGCTGTGGCCGGAGAGCTTCGGATACTCCTGTCTCCAAGCGCCCCCCTTGCGGTTGTAGACCACCACCTCAAAGCCGGTCCTTCTAGGAGTTCTGTTCTTTCGGCCGGGTGTCTGGCCAGTAGACACCCACTCCCCTAATCCCTCCTCGTAACGCCATCCTTTCCGCAGCTTCTCCTTCGGAGAAGTGACTTGAGCTCTGAGATCCTCCCTGAGAACGGTAGTTTCAAGAGGGGTCTTGATCTTGAGCGCAAGAACTTTCTTTTCAATATTTGTTGCCCATTTCACCCACTCATGTTTAAACGAGATAGCAGACTCTTGGTACTGAGTCGCAATCCTCAATACCAATTGTCCAATCAGGTATCTCCGCTTTTCCCATTTCTTATTTTGGGGTGTCAACAACTTTCCGGGAGTGAAAATGATTACCTTCGGTGCGGAGGCCCCAGGAGTTTTTGGGACGTTTATTGATGCGTGGTCCGAGGAGGAAGCTTCGTTGATAGAAGCAAGAAGACGCCCGGTCAGGGAATTGATCCTGGCAAGTTCTCTTGCATGCTCCTCTTTGGTCGCCGAAGGTGTGTCTGGGAAGTAACATTCACGTATGTACTCTGCGACCAGAAAAAACCCATCGCCGCCATGGAGCGCGTTTGTTAGAAGTTCCAGGCACAGGGCAATTTCATCTCTACACTCACGAAGCGACTCTTTAAAGCACCCGGCCTCAAGACAATGATCAGTACAGCTAGCCTTCGAGCACGACCATCGCTGAACATGGGCCATCACCATAATTTTGGACGTGACTAATCCCGGCCATTCCTCCCTCCACATATCCTGGGCTAGCGCCTTTGATGCCTGGTCTTGGGAGAGATATCCTTTGACTAAATGGATCAACGCGCCCCGCGCATTGGACTTTGCCCAGTGAAAGGTTGCCCCGACGAGAGTCCGAATCACGTCTGCAATGGCCTCCTCTCCCTTCTGGCGTCCAGCCCTCGGCATAGGTCTTGAGTTTATACCCTCATGTGGGTTCTCCTCGCCGGTTTTATAATTGCCCGGGAGTCCGAATGCTGACTCAAGCAACCTTATAACCATCTCGTCTGCTTTGGGGACAATTTCAATGTCCTTGGTTGCCATAATTAGAATAGCTTGAATCTCCTTGCTAGACATCCAGCTAGGATTCTTGTAGACGGGGGGAGTGAATGCCTTGAGGATTCGGTACACAGAACTAGGCGGCACAAAACTATTAGGGCCTATTGAAAAGTAGGTCCTTATCGTCTCAAAGGCAGGATTGGTCTTCGAAGTGCTGAATACGGGGTTGAAAAATAATAAAGTTTCAAGTAGAGCCTCAGCTTCACGTTCAGCACCATGTTTCCTACATAGACCTATGCAGGTCCCTATCGCACCTGCTCCGCCGTCTACCGGGTCCATAGCCCCGTCCGCCAGGGCATCCTTTAATAACTCGATTCCGTGCCATCGCGCGACCTCCCTAAGATACTCGCCGCTCCTACCATATCCTTTGACGTAGTCGTACCAGTCCATGCCGTCGTCTCCAACAGCAAGAATGCAATAGGCCACTTGTCGAGACGCCAGAGAAGCTAAGGTCGGGACCGCTGGCCCTTTAGCCGGGGGCGATGTTGCGAATAGAAATTGGTCCAACGCCAAATAGACAGCTTCCTGGTGCCGGTGTATGCGCGTATTGGCTTCTTCCGTAAATGCTATAGGCTTGATGATTTTTGAAAGATCCTGAGAAGCTGGAACCGTCCCTTTCGCAATACAATCTGCGCTAGCACCCCAATGAAGAGGGAAGGGACTATCAGTGCGATCACGATATCTGCTCAAAGAAGCATAATCTATATTCTTAGTTCCCTTCAAGACTACCGTTACTGATGCACTGCTTGTACTCGACACCTGCGCGGCGTTCTTGCCGGGGACTACTTTCGATGCTCCATATGTTCGCATTGACTTTCTGGATTTCTTCCTCATACTGGATTTGTTCTCTTCGTAATTATCGCCGCTGTCGGGGGAGAGAGTTCGCCGCGGCTTCTGGGTCCTCGCCTCACTCCGTTTGACTTCTTCCCTGAGCGCTTTGAGTTTAACTAACAGTGGTCGTATAACGCGCTTACACCGCGCAGTGTCCCATTGAGGGTTCCCGGGAGGTGGTGCGTCTGATAAGGCTAGACGCTTCACCATTGCTGCAGAGGCGGAACCGTTAGTTTTGTCAAGAGAAAAATGAAACAACCTACTTGAAAAGGAAGAGGTAAAAGTGGGAGCGGTGGTGGTCGAGTCGACAGAGGTAACGAATGGCAGAGGTGGAAGGAGGTGGTGAAAATTAAGATGGCAGAGGGAGTGAACGCAGTGGGGAAGGTCCAAGCTTCGTACCCTTCAAAGAGATTGCGAGCTTGGGTATTTAAAGTAAGAGCCCTTCGCAGGGCGACCGGTTGTGAGAGCAGTGACTGGCCGGAAGACGCGTTGTTAGCCTACCCTACTAGTATCGTTCCATAACGAGGGGGATGTCACCACCGTTTTGCGGGGAATGGAGCCCAAAGTTACCCTATTACCGTGTCCCACATGACAGCAAGTGCCGTAACCCTTCAATCTAGATTTAAGCTATGGGACATGCCTCTCATGTTCTTTCCCAAAAGACTTCCTACGGCGTTCATTATGCGCCGAATTTTACGATGTCCTTTAGCTCTTACCAGTGTGCTCGAGTACTTGTGCCTCCGAGTCAAGAATTGGCGCCCGCTTGCCCTTTCTATGGGCCTGAATGATAGCTAACATATGGCTTAACCGTACCTGCGACGATACTGGGCAGGGGTATTCGGGAAAAAAGCAAATCTTCGAGGTCAGGGCTACAAAGAATTACTATTAATTGATCCCTGCTCGTCGCCTCCCCAGTTTCTTCATAGGAAGAGAGTGCATTCCAAAAAAGAAGGGTACCAATTCTTGGCACAGAGATATATCACTGTCATGGACACCGATGACCAGACCGAGCAATTGTAAAACAAAATGCTCCAGAAACCATCCAGCATTTGAACAGTACCGTATTCCATGTCTAATAAGATAATAGGAGCATTCAGCCCCGGGTTGAAAAGCGGTTATGCAGGTTTTCCGAGTTGAAAACTTTGGTCTGTGTAACGCCCTCCCGCATACAAAGCTGCCAGATCGACTAGAAACCTGGCACTCGAGAGACGCTATTTCAACCTTGGGGCCGAATGCCTCTCTAATACTGGTCTTTTTTCCGGGAATACGCCCCCTTCACTTATCACATTCGGGTACTCGTACCCGACGTTTTCTAAGTTCCCAGGAACGCAAGTTACATGTTCGTGGCAAGCTACGGTTGTTCCCGCAAATCTCAGGGCCGTGAAACCAAGCGAATCACTTCTTCATTTCCCATTCCCAGAGCTTTAAAAAAAACGCCGAATACCGGTGGTACCCTTAATGTGGAAGCCGGAGATGGGCAGCGGCAGCGATGTCGTGGAAACGAGGTTTGTGGAAGCAGGGTTTGTAGAAAAGTTACAACGGGTATAGACATGTTAGTCGAGATATCGTATATCTGATGCTTTTCGCTGGCATAGGCAAAGCACCCCCGGAGATCGGTAGGGGTATTTGAAGGCGGCAGGGCTACCCGTAGTCGGTGAACCCAGTTGGTGGGCAAGAGGGCAAGAAGGAGAGTACCGGTATGGAAACTACCCTCATTCTGAAGTGTCAAAATGCCAGCTAGGGTGCGATGCCAGATATAGAACGTCCCAAAACGGGCCAAGCGAGCCCGCCCCTTGCTCACTCCAGCCTGCCGGTATCCATCAAGTTGCTCGGGTGGTCATCAAGGAAAACCTACCGTACGTGTGCTCGAGTATTCCACTTCCGTATCCCCACCGGTATTTGATGCCGTCTACCCCGGGTTTGCACGACATTGTTTACTACCGTACCAGTGTCTCGGAAAAACTCCTGACGCTGCCTACGGGGAAAGCACATGATGGCAAGGAAGGCCGCTCCACGCATAAAATTTACCCGAGGCTCGAGCTCTCTCTTAAATGTGCGGTACGAGTAGGCTACTCAAGTATATACCTACAGGCGCTGGACCAGCGATTCTCCCAATGAGTGTTAACATATCAATTCCCCGGATTCAAAAGGGTGACCTTTTTCCCAGCGAGATTGATCCACATCCGATACCATCATTCTGTATTACTGTATCCCACTGACATGCAGTCAGGGATCGTCTAAGCTCACAGCCTACCCATACAATCGCTGCTACTCGTACAGTCTTTCACCAGGTCTTGACGAATATCAGGGGATGACGAACAAGGGTATTCGGCCAGTAAAAAATCGAGTAGGGTAACAAAAAATGCCTGCTAATCCCTGTTCATCATCCGCTGATATTCGTCAAGACCTGAAAGACTGTACTCGAGTAGAGGCATTTTTGTGGAATTTCAAACGGTGCCTTCAAGTTAGCCTTACCGTACTCGTAATTAGAGAGAGAGACTTATTATACCATAGGGACTAGATTGTCGTGCTTATTCAGCAAACCCCCTCTGCCTCTGGCCCAGGCAAAAGTGACTTTTCACCATCCACCGTACTTAAGCATTGCGTCCTCATATACCAAGCCGGGTCCTGTGCTTGCACTTGCACAACTGGCAGAAAGCGTTATTGCCTGGCACCGGTGTCCGATATCTACCCCTTTTGTGCGCGAAAGCCATCTACAGAAAACTGTGAAATGGGATTTCAGCCAATCCGACAAGTCCCCAGGGCTTCCGTACTGGGGCTGGCAAAGAGCCAACCCCTCCCTTCGAGGTGTAAATAAAAGCGTGACTTTTGTGACTTTCTTCCCTTTTTTTCCTGTTCGAATAGGCTTCCTTTTCCTCGCATCCCTGTGTCAACATAGGGGTCAAATGCCGCTATGTAAAAAAAACAAAAAAAACACCATCAACCCAACATCGGGGCGGAACGGGAGAAACCCCTCGTCCTTAATCCCTATTGGGAAATCTCTAAGAGGGCTCCAGCTTTTCTGTGCGGCGTCTCGCTGGATTTTGTGAATTTTTTTCCACTTTCCAGCTTAGCCAAGACAATTTTTTCTTGCCGACCTTATTCAAAAACCCCATCGCCTTCCTCAACTCTCCCTCCTTTCTATTCTTCCTCACATCATATCCTGTCCCCATCCCACTCTCATCAAGCCTACTGAAGAGTCGTTGATCCACTCTTTACCTTTCCTACACTTGGTTCTATTGAAAAACTTCTCCCCTCACAACATCTGTCAAAATGCCAGAACAATCTGTAAGTCGAACAAATTTTCACCCCATCTCTCCGTCCGTCTCAGTAGTAGCAGCAGCACTGTCAAAAGCAATTTCGATACTAGTTGCTTGTCAATATTATATTGATATATCGGCACAGAGACTAGTGACCGTCATGTTGTTGCTGAAATGGACGGTTTATCAGCTCCGAAGAATTTTTACTGACCTTGCGCATAGACTTTCCTCGTTGACTTCCTGAGTATGTTACCTCTCTGCAATTGAATCAAGCCCGGTACCTCGGCTTCTGAGGGGGATGGATTTCATTATAGAAATCCGAATAGCTGATTTTCCCTTTTCTTCTTCCACTAGTGGGCGGTGTTTCTGCCGCCGTCTCGAAAACTGCTGCTGCCCCCATTGAGCGTGTCAAGCTCCTCATCCAGAACCAGGTTTGTTTCCCGAAATTATTTCTTTCCGGTTATTCCAAATTGGAATAGTATGCTAACACCTACTCTTCCCACTTAGGATGAAATGATCAAGGCCGGACGTCTTGACCGCAAATATGGTGGTATCGGAGACTGCTTCAAGCGTACCATTGCTGACGAGGGTATTTATTTCTGCGATTCACATTTCACCCACCTACTAACCCTTCTTTAGGTACTGTTTCTCTATGGCGTGGTAACACTGCCAACGTTATTCGTTACTTCCCCACTCAGGCATTGAACTTTGCCTTCCGTGATAAGTTCAAGAAGATGTTCGGTTACAACAAGGACCGCGATGGCTATGCCAAATGGATGGCTGGTAACTTAGCTTCTGGTGGTGCTGCCGGCGCTACTTCGCTTCTGTTCGTCTACTCTCTTGATTATGCTCGTACTCGTCTTGCCAACGACGCCAAGTCTGCCAAGAAGGGCGGCGAGCGTCAGTTTAATGGCTTGGTTGATGTCTACAAGAAGACTCTGGCTTCTGATGGTATCTCTGGTCTTTACCGCGGTTTCGGCCCTTCCGTCCTTGGTATTGTCGTCTACCGTGGTCTATACTTCGGTATGTACGACTCCATCAAGCCTATCGCCCTCACCGGCAAGCTTGAGGGCAATTTCTTGGCCTCTTTCGCTTTGGGGTGGATAGTCACCACTGGTGCCGGTATCGCCTCTTATCCTCTTGATACAGTTCGTCGTCGTATGATGATGGTAAGCAGATATCAGTTTATCCCGTGATTTCTCATGTTTTGCTCACAAAAACCACAGACTTCTGGTGAGGCCGTCAAGTACAAGTCCTCTCTCGACGCTTTCTCCCAGATTGTCAAGGCTGAGGGTGTTCGCTCCCTCTTCAAGGGTGCTGGTGCCAACATTCTCCGTGGTGTCGCCGGTGCTGGTGTGTTATCCATCTATGATCAGGTCCAACTCCTCATGTTCGGAAAGGCCTACAAGGGTGGGTCTGGTTAAGCAAAGAGATGCCAAAAAATATAGAAAGGATACGTGTGGATGATAATGTGAAACCTCTTTTCAGGGATGGGAAAGGGGGCTTGCGATATGACAACTTTACCTGCTGTACGATGCCGGGCGGGGAAAAAAATTCTACTCAGTAACAAAGGCTTTTAGTGTAATTAGGATATCTTCGTTTTACAATCTTTTGTTTTCCGTTGTCTCATCCTTATACATGAAGCAAATGATGGGGGACTAAAATGGGGGTTTTCTTTGTATTTGAGGTGTCGGTTTCGATTTTTCCATGGTTCGGGTTTTCGTGATCAATAGAGTGTCCCTCCCATAGCATTTGCCCGTTACTTGTGATATTTGCTTCTACCTAACTCCCATAATAACTACCGTAACAACACACAGGGTGTCTTGGAATACAGCGGCGAGATCACACTAATTTGCACCCACATACTGATATTGTATGGCATGATGTGATGCTTGGGGGTATCGCCTCAATCTTTAAAGTCCTGCATGTGAGTTCCCCCACCTGGGATACTCTCTTTCAGGGACCGGATGAAAATGGGTGCTCGAGAGTACATCAACTTTGTCCTGTGCATATTCGTATTCTATGTTAGTTCACTCTTCTTCTTGATAGGAAACCTCGAACGGTCTTATTAGAGTCAAGAATCCTCATGATATGATACCTCCTCACGGAACAATGCCCAAAGCCGGAATCTGTGTCATTGGTGACTGGGGTTTTGTTTTACAATAGGGCCCTCTGAGAAGGAGGCTTCCAAAAGGTCTAGAACTGCCATGCCAAGTGACCTAACGGACCAAAACGGGACCTAGAAGTTGATATGGTAGCCCTAGACCAGCCGGGGGTCATTCGAACCCTAAGACTCCTAAAAATAAAAATATAGGTATGATAATATTATTATGGTAGGAAAAGAAGCTGCTGCGCTGTACTCGAATACAAGTATTGTGTTCTCTTTGCAAAGGCCTAGTGTCTAGTGCATGGTGCCGGAAAATCTGCCCTCGTGGCCAACATGATCCGGAACCCCTAAATTGGGAATAGTCTCTTATTTAGAAGACATCATACTTGTATAAGAAAATTTGCTCTAGCAAAATTATTTAAACAATAAATTATCATAGAACTAGTCCATGATTTTTGATTTCACATAAGACCATGGAGGAGGAGGTCGTTGTCGTGGTGGCTAGAGTCAGGGTTGCTGCTGAAGTTGCTCGTCGTTATTAAACAGCTCCTCTGCGATGGGATCGCAATCATTAGTTTTTGAACTCACCAATGAAGATAAAGGCCGTTAGAGGCCTTGGAAGGGAAAGGATTCTCTATAAAGTTACCAGAGGATTTTTTAAAAAAGTTTTTTTTTCTCGGCTGCTAATCATTCAGCATGCCCTGATTTTCCGAGAACTTTGGGTGGAAGGGCAGGTTTTGGTTGTCAGGACTATCAGGTACTGGTGCTAGAAGGAAGAAACCCACGGGCGCACGTGGCAATTTTTTTTCCCCCACTCAAGATGCGGCGCTGCACGTCACATCGTGAACCATACGTCCGAGCGCAAGCAAAAAAAATAAACTGGACAGTGAGGAACCACTTTTATGGAGAACAGACCTTCAACCCATCCGGGGACTTCGCCTACTGGCGAGCACCCGAGCCTGCGGGAACGGCAATTACTAAACAGCAACATCCCGCCTCCGCCTCTCCCACCACCGCCGCCGCTGCCGCCGCCGCTCCACCACCAACAATCTTCAAGTACGACATGCCACGCAAAGCGCACCAATCCAGAATCTATCAGCCCTAGTAGCAGTAGTGGCGCCCTCCCGCCAAAGAGACCGCGAACAGGCAATGAAGAACAAGAGCAGTGGCAGAATCGGTGGAGCAATGGCGGCAGTGGGAGGGGAGAGATCAAAGTTGCTCCAGACTGGGGCGGGAACGAAACAACCATGAACACCGACCATGAAGGCAAGGACCAGCGATATTCCGGGTTGAGCTCCACGCCTACGCCCTCGGCATTGATGCCACCGCCGAGCACGCCCCTGGCATACCGAGATGCGCAAAACGAGCACTCGCTCGCACATGCAAAATGGGGTCTGCGGAGAGAAGTGGTCATGGGGTTTTCCCGCTGCGGTATTGGACAGATGTACCCCTGGCAAGCGGAGTGCCTAGGTATGGGTGGGTTGCTCACGGGCGAGAGCAATGTTGTCTATACCGCTCCTACGTCTGCTGGCAAGTCCCTCGTAGCGGACATCCTCACGATCAGGAAGGTCGTGAATGAGCGCAGGAAGGCCATCATTGTGTTGCCATACATCGCTATCGTCCAAGAGAAGACGAGGTTTCTCAAGAGAGTTTTGGAGAAGGTTCGGGTTGCGGTGCCGAAAAGAGGCAGGTGGGATAAGGTAAATTTGTGGAAGCATCTGAATATCGTCGGGTTTCATGGTGGGTCCACGGTGAGGATTGGATGGAAGGAGCTGGATATTGCGGTTTGTACTATTGAGAAGGTCCGCCGAATACGTATCCGTAGGATAGTTCCTGCAGATTGCGGGCATATGGCTGAGATTTCTGTATGTGGTGATGCTAGGCAAACGCACTTGTCAATGCTGCGATTGAAGATCGCACCGTAGACCAGCTGGGCATCGTAGTTTTCGATGAATTACATATGCTGGATGACGATCGTCGGGGGTATATCCTTGAGCTGCTTGCGGCGAAATTGCTCTGCCTGACAGAAGAAAACATTCAGATTGTGGGCATGTCGGCCACTCTTAGCGTACTTCCCCCTCTTATCCCTCATTCCCGCACCCGAGGGCTCCGTCTAATCTCCATCCAACAGAACGTAAAGGTCCTGGCGACTTGGCTGAAAGCCCAATTCTACGAATGCGCCTTCCGACCCGTCCCTCTACGAGAACGCCTAGTTTACGACAATAACATCTACAGCTATGACGATGAGCTGGTCGCCAAAATCCCCCTCAGTGAGCCTAAGGAATTAAAGGACCCTATGACAAATGCAATCGTCACATTAGTCTACGGAGCGGTAACGGAGGACCATGGAGTGCTTGTATTCTGCGAGAGCAGGAGACGATGTGAAGATGTTGGGAAGTTGCTTGTCAAGTTTATGCCTGCGGTAGGTGAAGAGGTTTGGGAAAAGAGAATGGAAGTTGTTAGGGATCTTGCGACGACGAGCACTGGATTGGATCTCGCTTTGGAGAAGACAGTGCCGGCGGGGGTGGCGTTTCATCATGCTGGTTTGTGGTTCTGCCCGAGAGATGGTGAGAGTTGTAGGGGGTGGTTGACTGATTGGGAGTTTTTCAGGGTTGACAACCGAAGAGAGAGATTTAATCGCTGAGGCGTATGATCAGGGGGCTATTAAGGTTATTTGTTGTACAGCTACTATGGCAGCTGGGGTTAATTTACCTGGTAGGTAATGGTTGAGTGCCAGGAGTTGCTCGGGGACTAATAGTGGGTTTCAATAGCCAGAAGAGTTATTATATCACCGAGGATGGGGAGGGACTTTCTTACACCGGCTATGCTGTATGCCTTCCACTCTCCCAATAAGGGCCCAACTCTAACGACTTCCAAGGAAACAAATGAGGGGCAGAGCTGGAAGGAAGGGAAGAGATACCCATGGTGAAAATTACCTCTGTTGCAGGAAGGAGGACTTGGCACCGGTCAAGGAGCTACTTAATGCACCGATGCCGTCAATCAAGAGCTGTCTCGGAGGAGAAACGGCCGGTTTGAAGAGGTGGTGTATTGTGCTCAAACTTATCTCAGGCTATCGCTAACTCTCCCCCACAGAGCTCTGCTAGAAGGCATAGCTACAAAGTTAGCAACATCTAACGACTCGCTAAGTGAATACATGCGCGCAACACTAATCTACCACACAACACCGGAACCACTAAAATACCTGAAGCCAAAGATTCTAGATGCGATAGAGTATCTCAAGGAAATGAAGTTAATAGTTGAAGACAGAACTCACGGGTACTTCCACGCAACAAAAATAGGGAATGCAACTGTTGCATCTGGATTCGGCCCTGAAGAAGGGGTGTTCCTGCACGATGAGCTATCTCGGGCATTAATGAACTTTAATCTCGAAAGTGACATGCACATTGTCTACCAGTTCACTCCGATCCATTCCTCAACGACCGCAGGTGTAGACATAGATTGGAAACTGATGCGAGAAGAAGTAGAAAAGCTTGACGAAAGTGGTATTCGAGCGGCAACTTTCGTAGGCGTTGATCCGGGTTTTGTCAATAAAATGTAATGCCCAGGCCTTCCCTCACTCACCCACTTTCACTTCGTGTTTTTAATCGTATATATAGGGCCCAAGGTGGCACCCTCCGCGAGGACTCCCCACAAAACATCTCCAAAGCTCGCGTCTATCGCCGCTTCTATGTCTCCCTCATGCTGCGCGAACTCCTCAACGAAAACCCCGTACACATTGTAGCCGCAAACTACAATATCGCCCGCGGCTTCATCCAGCAGCTCTCGACAACCTGCAAAGGCTTCGCCACAACAAGCGGCACCTTCTGCAAGGTCATGGGATGGACGGGCCTAGCTGTCTTACTGGATCACTACAGCTGGAGACTCGACATGGGGGTCAAGGCCGACCTGATGAACCTTGCTAGAATACCGTTCGTCAAGAGCGTCACCGCAAGGATTTTTCACGAGAATGGTCTCAAGAGTGTGGAGGCAGTGTCGGCATCGAATGTGGAGGCCTTAACGAAGTTGTTAGAGTTAGCACAGCCGAAGAAGTTGCGGTTGAGAGAGGCGGAAATGGGCAAGATGAAGGGCAGGTTGGAGAAGAGGGCGGGGATTATACTTGAGGCAGCGGTGGCAATTTATGAGCAGGATTGTAGGGATGCCGCGGAGGAGTGAGAGGGGTGGCAGGTTTTGGAGGGTTGTTTTGGACGTTCCGTATTTGCTTATACTCAGCATCAGCTTACTTGTACAGTACACTACTCGGGTACTTATAATTCTTGTACCGATATCCTAGCAACACTATCCGGCGTTCACTACCGATAGCGTTGCAAATCACAACTGCTTATAGAAGTTGGGGTTTTTGCCGTCAGGACTGGAGTTATTAGTTAATTGGCTCCACTGCCGGCGGTGGTCATAGGTTACGAGGAGCGCTAGTCTATATAATAAGGTTTATGGCATGTAATGCAGTGTTAGTGCTTTATTGGTGGCATTGGTGGCACCAGTAATCTAATATGGACAGACGATTTTCGGTCTAATTAAAGCATGGCAAGATCGGCGAGCACGAGATCATTCCCAAGTTCCCAACCCCAACTAGCCTGCCCAGAAATCTTGGCAGGGCTCGAACCCCAGCGGACAGTCCCACACCAGAATTCCCCCACTAACAACACACAAGCAAGCTTGATCCAAACTTTCTTTCTATCAGCACCACCGAGACGAGGACGAAATTACCGACAGCCAAATAGCCTACCCATCCCAGCCAGCTACCAACAATCATCAAAATGTCCATCAACAAGATTGCCCACAACTCTCCCTCTCACGCCAATCCCAGCGAGTTGGAATCCAGTATCGCCCAGGCCCTTTATGACCTCGAGCAATCTGTCTCTGATCTCAAAAGTGCTTTGAGGCCACTTCAGTTCCACTCCGCCAAAGAGGTAATTACAATGCTTTATGAGATATCCCAGTCTCCCCTTCAAACCCCGGGAGGGGGGGAAGGAAGGTACGGGAATGCTAACGGTGGGGACGTTTTTTCTTTCGCGGAGGGCAGATCGAGGTTGGATCTGGAAAGAAGGCTATTGTTGTCTTCGTCCCGGTCCCGTTGTTGGATGGTTTCCACAAAGTTCAGCAGAGGTTCTTACAGTACTCCGCAATTCTATTCCGATTGAGGCAGTTGACTAATGATGATGGGTGCAGGTTGACCCGTGAACTCGAGAAAAAATTCTCTGACCGCCATGTCCTTTTTGTTGCTCAGCGCCGCATTCTCCCCCTCCCGTCCCGCAGGTCCCGCGTCACCCAAAAGCGCCCGCGCTCCAGGACCCTTACTTCCGTCCACGACGCTATTCTTCACGACCTTGTCTTCCCCACTGAGATCGTTGGCAAACGCATCCGCACCAAGGAGGACGGCCACAAGGTTATCAAGGTCTTCCTCGACGCTAAGGAGCGCGCGGGTGTCGACTACAAGGTTGATACCTTCGGAGAGGTCTACAGGAAGTTGACTGGAAAGAACGTCATTTTCGAGTTCCCGGTCGTTGGTGAGAACTACTAAAGTTCGATAGATTAAACAAAAACAGATTCTTTCTTGATGTATATTCTTTTACCGGCTTGAGTTGTGGAAATATAAAAGTTGGGCTATGGGCGTTGGACATATTTTTCATTATTGGTGAATGAACTACTCGATGGGATTGGTCTTTAATGTTTATTTTAGTCCATGGGGTGTATGAATTGTGACATCTTGGGTGCCGTTAGACGACTTCACAGGCCTTTCGGACACATTCCTCACTCGGACGACCTAACCTGAACAGGAAAGTTTCCGGTGGCAAACTGGAAGGCATCAGCCGCTTTTTTATCAGAAAATCAACCAATTAGCGTCTGTCGAGTAGGGGGGTGTCCGAGTGGCTTGTGAGTTCGTCTATGTGAAAACAGAGCTGAGACAGCAGACAGTGAGATTCGAGTGATCTCATGTGACGTACTAGTAACTTACAGCATGGGCCCTTGGTAATGATGGCGCTGAGAAGGGATGACTGTATTAGTGTACTAAGCGATTAGTTACTGAGCCCCTAGTCTTACAGCAGGGGATAAGGTTAATAGCTGCTATGGTAAAGGATTGTAGGGAGTAGTATCACTATGCTGTGTGCAAGTTTGGGAGAGAATGGTGGTGTGTAGAGGGGCGCAAGGAGGAAGTGCGGATAAAAGCATTAATTACAGTGCGTTCCTTTATTAATAGCACACTAAAGAACACTCGCTGTTTCTCTTTTTCTAGTGCCTATTGAAATTCTTTATATCATGCCCGGACCATCATTCCCCACACACTACTATACTTTGGCCCACCCTACTATTATTCCACTCTATGGCCGGGTAACTCCTTGAGGCAGGAGCTGGGTCAGATGAAGTTGCCTAGTCTACCCCCTAGGGAAATAGAGTCAGATCAAGCTACCCCCTTCACTCCACATGTCTGGCACATCATCAACCTCCCCACCAGCGCCTCCAAACCTCCGGGACTACCGCCTTCCCCTCCCTTAATCCCCATATTCTCATTTCTATCATAATACTTCGCAACCATGAGGTTCCGGACAGCCTCCCCCGTCTTTACCTCCTCCTTCTTCACCCTCTCCCTCCTGCGACTGACGACAGCAGATACCTCCTCCAACGCACCCCCACAAAAACCCTGCACTGTAACCTCCACCCAAAGTGGCAACTTCTTTGACCTCCGCCCATTAACCCGCGCTTCCGCCAGCGCTTCTTCGAGCAGTAACACAGCCCACGACTGGACAGCTCGCGGACACGACTACCCCGCAAATTTCACCCTGAACATCTGCGCCCCCGTGCTCTCGGACGTGGTTAATGTGGAGTCGGTCCCTACTTCACAAAAATCTAATATCTCGGCATTCTACGTCACCCAGGAGGGAAAGCAGTACTCCATCGGGAGCGTTTCCACTAGCCCATACTTCCGGGGGAGGAAGTTGGTTTTGGAGTACGTCGGTGGCTCACCATGCCCTGCGCCGGCCGACACCGATGAGGACAAGGATGAAAAAGAGAAGAGGAAGGGCAAGACCAGTAGTAAGAATAAAAAGAAGGAAAGCGGGTACAGGAAGAGCACGATAATGTCCCACCTCTGCGACCACGACGCCATTAGGCCGGTCATCAGCTTCGTCGGGCAGGTGAACCACTGCGGGTACTTTTTCGAGGTGCGATCTTCGGCTGCGTGTCCGACTGTTGGAACGCAGGCTCTGGGCCCTATTAGTGTTTTTGGCATAATGTATCCACGAATCCCCCCCCCCCCCCCCTTCTCTTGGTTCGTTGGCTGTGCTAACAGATACACAACAGCGGGCTAGTAGCAGCACTGGTATATCTCGTTGGCGGTTGCGTGTACCAAAGAACAGTAATGCAGGCTAGGGGCTGGCGCCAGATACCGAACTACGCAGTTTGGGCAAGCCTGGTCGGCGGCGTTTGGGTGGGTTTTCTTTTTAAACCCTTTTGTCTCCGCCATCCCTCTTCCTCTTCAACATCCCCACAGCTACCAAAGTCACCATACCTTTCCACTCGGCAGTGGGCTTAAGTTGTAGCAAAAAAATGGAACATGCACACACACACATACCCTGCAGGCAGGGGGCATTTTGAACAACTCAGTTCGGAGGATATCATAGCTAATATAAGTCTTAATTTTTATTTTTTTGGAAAAAAATGTAGGCCCTCATTGAATCTATCTGGAACCGCTGTGCCGGTAGATTGCATCTCCAACGAAGCCCGCGCCACCGCCTAGGCGCTCGGAGGAGTAGTCTCGAGAGTGAGAATAGGTTGATCGATGAATTGGATGAGGATTGGGATGGTGCTTGATTTGCTTTGCATTAACTTGGGGTGGCGTTATTAATTGTTATTGGTATCAGTATTATAAAACGGGTCAGTAGGTGGATTGGGAGGCGAAAGGTGGTATGGATATGTATTAGTTTCTAGCACTTGTTATAGTTTTTTTAGTTGTTTTTTTTAGCTTTTAGTCTTTAGTTGTTTTTTTTACTGGAGTATAGTACTGTCGCGATGAATCGCATGGTGTTTTTGTTTTTTAGTGGTATGATGCCCGATATGTTGGTATCGGTATGGTAATTAAAACCACCAATCGCCTCATCTCAGTTTTTTCTTTTTTCGTTCCATCCATCTAAACCATCCACACCATTAAGGAAAAACACTATAAGTAAAATACCAGTACAGTACAACCCTTGCATCTACTCCTCAACACTACTAACCTTCTCCCACTCCCCTTTCAAAGTCTCTTTCCAAAGACTAACCTTATTATCCCCGCCGCTAACCGCAAGTACATTCCCGGAAAGACTCCAGCTAACCCTCCAAAGAACTGTATCCATCTGTAGCACCTTCTTATTCCACGCCCCGCCGTCCTGCTGAGTCCAAATGATGACAGACTTATCCTGCGATGCGCTGGCGATGTACGACTTTGGCAAGATGGAGGGTGCCCACGCCACGTCACGGACCCAATCTTGGTGCCCTTCAAGGACAGATTCTTCGACGTAGGTGCCGACTTCGGGACTGTAGGACCAGATTTTGACCAGGTTGTCCGAACCGCCCGTTACAAATCTGCGCTGGGTGAGGTGCTGTTGCTGCTGAGTGGCGGGGGTGACGGTGGAGGTCGGGGCGGAGGAAGATGCGGTTTGGACGAGACTGGCGGGTTGGGTTGCTGGCGCCCAGGATACGGCATTACAGCCGATCACGTGAGCTGGGAAGAGCTTAGTGTCCCAGGTTCCGTCGTCCTTGAATTCCAGCACGGAAACTTTAGCGTCGGAGGAAGCACAGGCAAGGACTGCCCCAGCTTCGTGCGGGGCCCATTGGACGGAGTTTACTTTTACATTTTTAGTGCTTGTTCGCTCATCGTAGAGTGGGGTGGGGGACTACCGGAGGCATGATGATTCGCGTGCTCGAATAACTTTGACCACGACCCTGAGCGCTCTTGCCAGATTATGACTTTTCCGTCGTAGGAGGCGCTGGCGAGGATCGTGCCGAACTTAGGGTGGGCCCAGGAGACTTGCCAGACTGGCCCATCATGGCTTTCACTATAGTTAGCTAGGCTGAAAGGAGGGAGGAAGAGGAGTGACGTTACCCGCGGAGGGTCTCAAGGAGACGATGGTTATCGCGGTCCACTTCAAAGATTTTGATGGTTTTGTCAGAAGAGCAGGTCTATTCCATCCGTTAGCTTACTAGAGAAGCAAGGGGTGAGGTACGCAATATAGCAGGGAGAGAGGGGAGGAGAGAATTACAGCAAGGCGTTTACCATAGTAGTCCAGAGCGCAGTCATGCTGTGTAGTCTCTCATCAGTCCGGTCCTACTAAACCCCTCGAGTATTGAATTTGTAGTGTGTACGTACGATCATGCCATCGTGAAGGTTGGATAATTGAGTCTATATTATCGCATCCCATTGTTAGCTCATCTCATCTCCTCAACCAGATTATCGAATAGTAAAAGACCTACCATTGTGAGAGAGCTGGATTAATTATTGTCAAGTTGATAGTCCCGAATCCGCTATGCAATAGAGAGAGAGTATGGTAACTTGAAGGGAGAAAAAAGGAAAAGGAAAAAGGACGAAAAATTCCCGCAAAGCTTTAGGTTCACAGTTGGGTGCGACTATCGGTTCAGGCGACGTTGAACCAAGCAAGCTGGTTGTTGCTCTAGAATTGGAGGTGGGTGGGCTGATAGATTACCCGGCCTTTAGATATGGATGGTTCCTGCCAAGACGATAAGCAAAAGCAACCGTGGGGTCTCATGGTATCAGAAGGGTGCCTTTTTTTTTTTTCCCAGAGAGAAGGAGCACACGATCACAAGACTTCCAACTATGGTTCGTGCCATTCAAAACGTACACCAGGAATTGCACAACTTTCAAAAAAACAAGGCTTTTCAACCATAAATATATTTGGAGAAGAAAAACCTCACGGTCAGAGAGCGAATGATAGAGAATAGGTGTGAGGTTTTTTTTCTCCAAATATATTTATGGTTAAAAAGCCTTGTTTTTTTTTTTGAAAAGTTGGACTTTTGGTGGGAAAAGGAAAAATATGTTACCATAGCCACACTTGAAATGCTCAGTAATCTATACTTTATTGTTTAAGAAATAGGGTTTTGGCCCTTTTATGAACTATATCAAGCACTAAACATATTTTTCTCATAATTAAATATTTTTATTATTTTTATATATATTTATAATACATTATTATTTAAACTCTTTACTATAAACTCATGCAGAATACCAGGCTTGGCATCAAAATATGTACAGTCACATGTAACATATTTTTTCAGCCTCATGCACGTTTTGAATGGCACAACTGTTACAACCACAACCTTCATCTTTCAAACAAACAGATTACGGTCTGCATATCTAATAGACTCATCCAAAGCCAATTAGATAAAAAGGAAACAATGGCCACCACCAATTCCATAAAGCTCCTAACGGGCAATTCCCACCCAGAGCTAGCCAAAAAGGTTGCCGAGCGGTATAACACCTCCCCCTCCCCCTCCCCTCTTCTAGTTTAACAAAATATTTAGCCTAGGCATCGACCTCCTCGACATGTCTGTATTTAAATACTCCAACCAAGAAACCAGCGTAATAATGCGCGAGTCAGTGCGTGACGAGGATGTCTTCATTCTACAGTCGACGAAGCCAGGCGAGGAGCTGAATGACGGCCTGATGGAGCTGTTGATAATAACAAATGCCTGCAAGACAGCCTCCGCACGGCGAATAACAGCCGTGATGCCAAATTACCCATACGCAAGACAGGACAAAAAGGACAAGAGCCGTGCGCCGATAAGCGCGAAGCTACTAGCAAACATGCTACAGAAGGCTGGATGCAATCACATCATCACGATGGACCTGCACGCCAGCCAGATTCAAGGCTTTTTTGACGTGCCGGTTGATAAGTACCTTCACACCCTGTCCCCCAATTTCTGCTCTGCTCCGCAGAAATTAACTAGGAGTTAGTCTGTACGCGGAACCGTCTACGCTTCGCTACATTCGCGAAAACTTTGACTACAAAAACGCCGTAATCGTGTCCCCAGACGCTGGTGGCGCCAAACGCGCGACCGCACTGGCCGATCGCCTGGACTTGAACTTCGCCCTTATACATAAAGAGCGTTCACGCCCCAACGAGGTGTCCAGGATGACGTTGGTCGGGGATGTTGCCGGGAAGATCGCCATCCTCGTTGACGATATGGCGGATACTTGTGGCACGCTGGTTAAAGCTGCTGATGTGCTCATGGCCTCCGGAGCTAAAGAGGTTGTGGCTATCGTTACGCATGGGATACTCAGTGGGAGCGCGTGCGAGAAAATCAACAGCAGCAGGCTAAGCAAGGTCGTAGTCACAAATACAGTCCCCCACGAGGAGAAGAAAAAGGGGTGTGCGAAATTGGAGACTATCGATATTGCGCCCACGGTATTTCCCCTCTCCATCTCTATGTGGTTGAAGAACCGGACTCATGAAGGGTTTAGCTTGCAGAAGCTTGCAGAAGAACACATAATGGCGAGAGCGTGTCGTTCTTGTTCTCTCATGCTCCGGTTTAATCCCCCCTCTTCCGTAACTGCTGGTGAAGGAAAAGGGAGAGAAAAAAGTACATTGCTGTTTTTGTTTCGCAATAGTTATTGCTTGTCATGTCCAGTTACTGTTCCTCCTCTACTCACCGCTATCCAGTAGTCCCTCTGATTTAATTCGAAAGCACTGTGTTAAGCATCCGTCCCTTCACCTACCCCTCCATTCCTCCGTTCCTTCTATCATAACAGAGCACGCCAAAAAAAGAAAGAAAGAAAGAAAGAAAGAAAGACCCCCCACACCCCAACAGGCTCCAGCTCAACACAATAGAAATATCACCGAAAGGATCAAAAAGGCTGTTAACGCCAAGCCCTGATACTGCAACCGGGAACTCTCCCCCCCCAACCACAAAATATCACTCGCAAAATTTCCCTGCCCGACCAGTGGGGCCTTTCCCACGCACCACGAGGGAAGGAAAAATGAGAAACTGCGGGATACCGAAAAGGAAAAGACTCTTCTAGTTAAACTAAACTAAACTATACCGAACTGTCGGCATTGGGAAAAAATCCGGTACAATAGAGGAAAATAGAAGAGAATCAAGATAAAAGACGAAAACGCATTGACCAACATAACGCTGAAGAAAATAAAAGGAAATAAAAGAAAGGGAACGCCAGGAATGCCATGAAGAATGTGCGGTTTACGGTGATGTCATCTAGGTGTATGTATGTATGTATGGATGTATAGCAAGGAAGGAGGGCCATCAAGTGCTATATAGGAAACACTATGAACAAGAAAAAGGAAGGGAAAAAAGAAAGGATCAAGACTTCTAGAAAAGGGAGAGGAGGGGGGGCTATGAAATCCCAAGAAACGTTTTCGATCGTTCGTACACAAAGAACGAAGTCCTACAAATATAACCATTGTTAGTACAACTCAATCCAAGTCAAGCACAGGCTGGGAGAGGAAGAACTCACGCAACCATCGGCACGACCTTCACGTATCCAATCTACACCCCCCGATACTCATTAGCCTGTTTCCGCCGGTTTAAAAGGCGACTAGGTACATACCGATAACCCCACAAAAAAACCCCTAGCTCCACCCCCACGCCAAATGTCCCTGGCGGTCTCACGCATGCCAACGACCCTGCCGTCGCCGACAGCACCACCGACCTGCATCCTTCTACGGATGACTTCGAAAGGATAACTCGCTGTTTGGCTAACCATACCCGCGAAGCCACCAGCGCACAATTGCGCCCATCCCTTCAATTGTTTCTTTCCGCTGTGTTGCTTGGCGCCTTTCTTGGGGGGACTTACATATCCCCGCCTCCTCAACCAATCCCCCGCGAGGTCGTGAGTAAGGAATGACATTCCAGCGTACGGTAGCATACCAAGGACCGTAGGTCCAAAACCACGATAAAACCCGCCGACACCACCGCCGCTACCATTCCGACCTCCTTCCCGCCAAAGCTTCTTGACAATACCCCTCAGCGAACTCTTCTCCTCCACCCTCGTTTCGAACGCTAGTCGCACGCGTATGACCTCGAGCGGGTAGGTGGCAAACACGCTGACGGTGCCGGCGGCGGCACCAGCGGCCAAACGCCGTAACACAGTCTCTTGCTCGGGAGACTTTATCAGTTGTGCGCGGAACTGCTCGTACGCTACAAACTTGACGGCGGCGTAGGGGAAGATTCGCAGAAGCGTTGCGCTGTGGCCACGGAAGAGGCCGGCATAGCCGGAGGATTTCTGGATGGTGGAGATGGCACGGAGCACGCCGAAGGGGGTACCTGTGTACTTTGTGAAGGCCGGGGAGGAGGCCTGAAAGAGGATTTTTACACGATCGAGGGGGGCTATTAGGGTTTTGGCCTGTTGCAAAGGAAGTTAGTGTGGTGAGTAAAGTTAGGGGGGGAGGGGAGGTGGGGACATACAGCGGAACCGGCGATGCCCCCGGCTATGCCGCTGCGGATAATGTAGTCGAAGCTCTGCTTATTCTCACTGCGGTTGTGGGTAGGTGAGGATTTGTTGTGTTGCTGCGAGTGGACAGGAACAGTGGCATCGGCGCTGGGGGGTCCTCCGGCGGTCCGGAGGGCTGTTGCTTCGGACATTTCTTCTTTCTTTCTTTCCTTCCTTCCTTGTAATTCTCGTGGCTTGCTTGCTTCCTCCCTCGCTACTCCTATGCACAGGCCAAAAGGGATAGAGTACAAGAAGAGTGAGGGGGGCGCAGAAAGGGTTTATTTGTACCTGTCGGGGTGCCGTCGAGAACGGGTATTCGCGGCGTTAGGCTTGTCGGTCTCTCAGCTGGATCGTGCTGGGTAGGTAGGATGGGTGGATAGGCAGATAGGTAGGTAGGCACGGAGTAGGTGGTGCCTGGGTTACGGGAGGTTATGTTAAGGGCGTTCCTTTGACACGATAGGTTGAGCGGTGGGCAAAAAGGCAAGTGAGACAAGAATTTTAAACCAACGGGCTCTTCGTCATGTGAGGTACCGGTACGGTACTGCGCCCGTAGTGCGGGAAGCGAAAGCAGAACCGAGGCGTTCAACTTCTCATATCATACTATAGCACTGTGGACTTTTAAGCCCCCCGACAGCCACTCACTTCGTTCGGGAGTGTTTTAGACTACCCCACATTTCATATAATACTTCTCCGGTGACAGGACATCATACCTGCGTGATAATATCAGGATGAAAAAGACTAGTTTTTTCTTTTCTTTTCATTTTTCAATAATGATATGAGATTGCTCCAGATACTAAGTTAAAGAGTCTAATCTGTCCACCCGCTCGTTCCCGTATGGTATACCATTGCGTCCATACACTTTTTTGTTGTATTTTTTCAAGAAATATAAGAGAAGAAAAGGGAAAGCACGACCACGCGGCGGAATAAACAGGAAAGGATACTGTGCCGCTATCACGCCGCAGGAGAGATGGCGATGAGGGTAGGATGGGAAGGGGTAAATAGTGCGGGTATGGTGCAAGGGAAATACCATAAATCCATCTGCGGAAGGAAAAAAAACAAAAACTCCCGAGTAAGATAATTAGGTAAAGAAATACAGATCGGAGACTAGACTATGGATAATTACGCCCAAATCTACACGGCATTGCTATCGGGAAAGGCACACAATGATATGAAATTTAGGATAGCTGCCACAAAAAAAATACGAAGAGCGAGTCGAAGCGATGTTTAGAGGAAAGAGAAGTGAAAAATGATACAAAGGGAACTATTCATGAACAAACTCCGTAACAAAAGGAAAAAGGGAAAGGCAAGGAAGAAAAGAGGGGACCGGGCCGCAACTAAGAGAGAGAAAAATAGTTGAAGCCGTAATCAGACATCCCTTCCACTTGCCTTTGATGCCCACCGCACTTTAACCCAAACCAACTCCCTGAATCACGAAGCAAATACCCGAACGTTCATGTCTGCACTTCCTGTGGCTATCACACAACGGACATTGATAACCTTCTCCCCAGTCTTTGGAATCCCGTTTGTCTTTGCCTCCCCGTTTGTCTGCTCCTTGGCAGGCGCCGGTGCCCACCGAAGACAGGTTGCAAAGTGGGAATGCGCTTCATCGACAGTCTTCACGCATCGGCCGTCCTGTGTCAAGTCCCAGCACCTAATGGTCTTGTCGTCACTGACGGAAAGAAGATACTTCCCAGCCGGATGGAAAGCTAATGCCCGGATCCAGTTGTCATGTCCAACCAGCGTTTTCAGGAGTGTGCCCCGCGCGTCCCACAGCTTGATCGTCTTGTCACGAGACCCGGTGGCTATGAATTCTGAGGACGACGTTGCTGGGGGTGGCTTTTTAAGTCCAGCAATTGTCGCCAAGTGTGGGTAGGCAGAAGGCGGTGCAAACACGCAGCAATTTACCACATGTTCGTGACCTAGAAATGTGGCTTTGTGTTCGGCGGTTGAGGCGTCCCATAGTCGTGTCGTCTGATCAGCTACTCGTCAGCATGTTTCATCCTGTAATATATTCGCGATTGTCGCGCATCTAACCTGATCGCCCCCGGCAGATAGTAGCCATCGTCCGTCGTGAGAAGGTTCTACATCTCTAATCCAGTCGGAATGTCCGCTTATTGTCTTGACGCAGTACCCGGTCGCAACTTCCCAAATTCTTAGTGTCTTATCTCTACTCGCTGACACCAGGTATTCGCCAGCAGCACTGGGAATGAACCTGACTGCACTAACAGAGTGATCGTGACCTGTGAGGGTCCTGATATTCTTATACTCGTTATTTGGATCCCACAGCTTAATTGTGAGATCGCTTGAACAAGACACCAGCAACACTCCCGCCTTGGGCCCCCCAAAATCAAGGTCTAAAACAGCCTTGGTATGACCCTTGACTGTTCTCTCCAGCTCTCCAAGCTCCCAATCCCAAATCTTGATGGTTGTATCATCGGAGCCTGACGCGAGTACCGAGAAAATCGGGTGGAAGGCGACAGAATTGATGGAGTTTCGATGGCTGGTAAGGACGTGTTTGGCAGGAGCCCGCGGCAGCCATGATGAAGGATCGATGTTGCGGCGGGTGAGCGACGTCGGAGTTGTCGAGTCCAATTCTGATTGTAAGGAGGAGAGTCGGCTCTCAAGTTCCATTATCTAAATAGCGGAAAATTAGTAAACTACCAGTACAAGTCCAAGAGTGAGTCTATCGGAATAAACCTTTTTCTGTAATCTAAGCACACCTGTCCATTTTTTCTCCAACACGCCTTCATACTTCTTCATGGTGTTTTGATCTAGAAATTCATCGCCGACACCGAGCTCCTCCCGCAGCGCCGCACCTGTATTCGATAGCCCAGAAGCAGAAAAGTACGCTAAGATCGCTTTGTGGCTAGTTGGTTCGCCGGCCGGTTAGCAAACTTCCGAATCGCTCTCCAGAGGGCGAAGTAAGATCAGGGGGACGGAAGTAGGAGCGGGGAAGAATCAAGCAAGGAGAACATACAGCTCGTCCTTTTGGCGGGGGATCAGATAATTCACTGGAGTGCTCATGACGCTGTTCCCCGTGGAGCGGAGAGCATGGGACAATTGACGAGGAGTAAAAATAGATGAGCGGGTGGAGGAGAGCCTGAGTGAGTAGTTGTTGTAGGGAGTTTGGCAATAGAGCTGCTGGCAAGGTGTTTACAGAGTAGAGGAGTTGAGGTGCAGAGAGGTGGTGGATGGGGATGAGAAGGAGGAATGGGTAGGTGGATGGGCGGACGGGGACAGGCAGCGGGAGGCTCAGCGGGTTGGGTAGGATGCTGTGGGTTATGTGGATGCGGGCTAAGAGGTCGGAATGATGCAGCAGCAGCGAAAAGCTTAGTATGAGGGAGAGGGGTGGCCAGCAAACGAGGTGAGGTGGGGTTCTTTCTGCTCTCCCCTTCCGAGTCCAGAGGGAGACCAGTTGATTGTTTGGTGACAAAGAAAGCTCTGTGATATCGTAATGGGTAGAGCTATTGGAGCCTTTTCCTTCAGGGTGCCGGCAATCTCGTCCGCGACAAGAAGTAAATCTTGCTAGTACAGCACTTAAGGAGCATCAGATAGAGTGTGCGGAACAGAGAATTGAGTATATGAAAAAGATCAAAGGATAATCAGGGAGCATTTCCCCTACACTTTATTCGTTGAGGATGGAAAAGAACTGAGACTCCTTATCCCGTCCCGTCTCTTTTCCATACTCTATATAAATTAACCCCTATCTTTCCTAATTTTGTTTCGTTTCCCTGAAGATATGACACCGGCACTCTACCATGGATCCGCAGGCGATGCTACAGTAGGGCTCTGCCGCAGGAGCTTCCCCAAACCTTACCCTGCCGGCGCTGCTATCATACATTTCGGCTTGGCGTCCTGGTCCGGGTAACCCAGAGGTCCAAGTCATCCTTGCAATCGTCTCTTGTCCTGCATCCTGTTGTACTATCTCTTTCATCTTATCTGATCTTCATACCTTACAAAGCGCTATCATCCATATCATAATTATTATCATACAAGCTGTGAAATAACTTTTCCTTCCCTCCGCCATTACGATAGCCCGCATTCAGATCCAAAATGTCACAACGTATGTGTATTCCAACCCCCTGCTACGAGACCTATGGACTGACCGTTCTAATTGTGGTATCTAGCTGCAAACCAATTTGAGCTCTCTAGCCCCCCAGAAGATGTAATCTCTTCCCTTACCTTTTCCCCGAATAACCCCTCGCGCCTCCTTGTCTCCTCCTGGGATAAGAATGTCCATCTTTACGACACAAATGCTGGCCTGAATGGCTCGAAACTGACTGCATTCCCTCATGCAGCATCGGTACTGGACTGTTGTTTTGGCGAGACGGACGGCAGCGTGTTTTCCGCCGGACTAGATTGGCAGGTTCAACAGTGCGACTCCCTCCTTGAAGCAGTGAGGTTCATATTTACTGGTGGAAATGATGCGCAGACTCGATCCTGAGACCGGCAAGGGGAACGCCCTAGCTACACACGAAAGCGCAGTAAAATCCATTTGCTACAATACGGAAACCAGTACCTCCTCTTTTTTTTCTTTTCATTTCAGCTTCACCGACTAATTTCTCGTAGAATCTCTCTTGAGCGGCTCTTGGGACCAGTCAATCAAACAGATCGATCCCAGATCTCCAGAGTCCACCGGCTCCTACGCCCAACCGCATAAAATATTCTCGTTGTCGACAATCTCACATCTACTAGTTGTTGCCATGTCCTCCCGCTCAGTCTACCTCTATGATCTACGCAACATGTCCTCCCCGTGGCAACGCCGTGAGAGCTCTCTCAAGTTTATGACCCGCACAGTACGTTGTATGCCTAATGCCCAAGGTTATGCGAGCAGCAGCATCGAAGGAAGGGTGGCTGTAGAGTTCTTTGACCCGAGCGATGAGAGCCAGAAGCGAAAATATGCTTTCAAGTGTCACAGGTCTACAGAGGGTGGTGTGGATGTTATATATCCCGTGAATGCGTTGGCATTCCATCCGATGTGAGTTCCTTCTTATTCCTCCAGGTTGATGGGGCTAATTAGATAGTTACGGAACATTCGCGTCCGGTGGTGGCGACGGGGTTGTTAACCTTTGGGACGGAATGGCCAAACGCCGTTTGAGGCAATATCAGAGATATCCCGCCAGTATCGCCGGGCTCTCATTCAGTAACAACGGAAAACACCTTGCCATTGGGACCAGTAGTGGGTTTGAAGATGGCAATGACGATGGAGCTTGTCCTCCCGAATCTGTCAAGATCATTGTCAGAGAGCTCCAGGAGGGCGAAGGGAAGGGGAAGGGACAGTCGTAGTGGTACCGGTGTTATGATTAACGCAGGTTGATTGTTGTATTGTATTATAGAGTGAACAGGCAATCAGTGGAGTTTTGTTCAATCATACGAGGCACCACCCTCCACGCTAAAGCTGGTATAAAGACCGCTTCATTCAAAATGGGGGTTGGTGTATTCAGTACAGTACTTGCAATTTCTGGAATAGCAATATCGAGCATCGTTGTCATAGTCTGTCCAGTACCGAGCCAATCCTGATGCGTGCCGAGTTTGAAGAAAAGATGGAATCCTTAAATGGATGCAGCGAATGTGACGCAATGGTCAACAGCTCAATTGCAACCTCCAAAGCAGTTTTCGCTTCCTATGATCCTATAAGAAGAAGAAGATAGAGTAATGCCCAACCCTAACACTAATCCTCTAGTCGTATGGGCCCTGTCACAAATCCCACACTACCGGTATGTCGTATCATACGTACCCTCTCTCCGTTGGACAACTCCTCTTCCACACTTATTCCCCTTCACTCTTCCCATCACTTCTCAACAGAGCCTTTCTCCTCACCCCATGGTCCATCATTCCTTCGCACTCGAGTACCTTGCAGACATCAACCTGACTAATCTATCAATCCATCCATAAAATCACCTGACCCACCCCACCAACCCCAAACCGTGACGTGACGGAGGGAACCCAAATCCACAACCACACAAGGGAGAAATAGGGACCAACCAACTCCGATCCTAGGGTTGAAAAAGGAAAAAATAAATAAAAGGCCGAGAGTCTACAACCGTAACAATCCCGTCTGTTTTCACACCTCCACACACGCTGCCCACACCTCCCATCCACTCATCAATCAAGCAGTCAATTAATCAATCGACAGACAGAGAGACCCCTTCACATTCACCATCGGTAAATATGAAAACTCAGACGGTGTTGATTATCAGCGCAACAACGCTCGTAACTTTGGGTGGCGGTGAGTCTTTTTTCTTTTCTTTTCTTTTTTCCCCTTCTTGCTTTATTATCGATGATGGGCGTGGGGAGCGGGTGCGGGTTACCCCTCCGTCCTTCATTATCAGCTACCGTGCTCCATTGAACATACTAACGTTGTTACTAGTTTGTGAATCCCCCCCCTCCCCTCCCCTCCCCATCCCCCCCCTTCTCCGGAGAAGGGTGAGGGATAGTACAAAGTTAATCTAGAATAGATGCAGTCTACTTCGATTACAAGCGGCGCAACGACCCGAACTTCCGCAAAGCCCTCCGCCGGTCAGCGAAGAAGCATCTAAAGTCACAAAAAGCACAAGCCGAAGCCGCGAACGCTGAACAGCGGCGTATGTTAATCCGTGCCGTGGCCGATGCTCAGGCGGCGGGTTTTCCGACGGACGTTGAGGATAAGGAGGCTTATTTCATGAACGAGGTTGCGCAGGGGGAGGCGTTGTGTCAGGAAGGTATGAACCCACACCCTTAGCGGGGGTTTTATGTGAGGGAGAGGGGGAAGGGGGAAAGCTGATCGCAGCGCGGGGGTGGGAACAGATGACAGGGCCTTGGATGCCGCTCTTTGCTTCTATAAGGCTTTAAAGGTGTACCCTCAGCCGAAAGATTTGATATCTATCTATGATAAGACTGTGCCGAAGGTATCCCCCTCCCTTTTGGTCTTTCAAGGGCGACGCTAAGGAAAGCAGAACGTGCTCGACATCCTGGCCGAAATGATCGCTACAGATGGGAGTATTCCTGTCGGGGGAATGTCCCCTCCTGGTAGCGCCGCCGGCGTTGAATAGTTACCATATCGCGCCATCCACCCGAACCAGCTCCTTCCTTCCCTCCATCTGTTACATTCTCATATACATTATATACATAGCAGCCAGTGGCCAGCCAGACATACGGACAGGTAGGTAGACTGGAATTGGCGGTGGCGGTGACAGACAGGAGAGAAAACAAAAACTGCGCTACAAAAGTAAATTGTATTCTTTAAGCTACATTTTGCGTTCGTCCATTCTCATTTTTTCATTTCCGTTCCGGTTTTCTTTGTCCCAATGGGAAAGGTTAGGTCATTATTATTTTTCTCTTCTCTACTCTTTTGTCACTTACTGGCCGGATTTTTTTTCCTTTTCTTCTTTTCCCTACATCTGGGGTGAATGGTAGGGAATTGTAAATAAAGTGGCTACTCGCGAAAATTAGAAAGCTTGTGCTAGGGGGATCAATCGCTGCGATATTGCCGTCGTATAACTCTGCAATAGCAATATTGAGGTAGCAGCATCTCATGCAAGGTAATTAAAGCGTGCAGGAAGCAAAAGGATATCCACTAAAACTCCCCCTGACAAAACATTAGGAGATCACAAGGAATCACTTGCTCCCCACCCCCTACAGTCCCCCAACTCCCCTCGGCACAATCCCCAAAACCCCACTAATAGCCAACATACTCTCCCGATGCTCTTCCCTAGCCCTCTCCAATTCCCCCTCCTTGATCCCGGCCCAGCGAACCAGTGTTGCCATCTCCCTCCCGAGGCGCTGAGTCTCTTCCTCGTTACGAGACGTGCTCCACACCTCATATAACTACCCGCCCCATCACAAGTTAGCCACCTGTCGTACGAGAGAGGAGGATATATACCCAGGTCCACATCTCGTACTCCCCTGTCAGTCGCGAGGTCTCGTCCAGGGAGGATTGTAGGGCTGTTGTTACGCGCGAGGTGAGAGGCGTCCAGTCATGTTGGGGGAGGGGGGTTAGGAGGTTATCTATTGAGGAGGGAGCGGTGGTGGTGGTGGAAGAGGAAGGTGGGGGAGGGGAGGGAGATATGGAGGTGGAAGCGTGTGGTTGAGGTTGGGGTGGGGGGGTTTGGATTGGGTGGGGGGGAGGATCGTCGTGGGGGCGTTTTTTGGAGGTGATTGTCGACATGGTTATCGATAAGGATGGAGTTGCGGTTGCGGTTGTGGTGGTGGGATGGATGGGATGGGATGGGATGGGACGGTAGGTGGGATAGGATGAGAAAAAGGTACGGATGGCTTACTGTACCTTCTTGGTCATTTGGTTCGAGTACGTTAGCTTTACTATTTGCCTTATCATACTCGTACAGTAACTTATCTTCGACCCCACTACACCACCTTCTTCCTCCTTCCCTCCTTCCCAGTTTCATAAATAAATAAAAGAAGGCCACACTTCAACCCCTACTCCTCCACTCCAGCCCTTACACCAACCACAACCACAACCACAACAAAAAACCACACTGCATCACAAACACAATGCAGTGTTCAATATGTACCCTCGACAAGCCCACATTAACCTGCGTTTCCTGCGCCCGCAGTGCCCTCTGGCTGCAACGCTACGACCTCCTTGTACAAACCACCACGCGTGACACCCTGTCCGACAAGATCCACGAGCACCTCGAGTCACTAAGCGGACAGGCCGCCACCCAGCAGCGCGAGTCCGCCCAGCTCCAACTGACGCTCCACGAGATCCACAACCAAAAGGCCTCTCTCGCCACGGCGCGGGAAGCAGCCATGGTTCGGGTGGAAGAGCTTCGGCGCGAGAACGAACGTAGGCGGGCAGTACTGGAGGAGGCTATGGGACTACGGGATCGGCTGGAAGCGGAGGTATCGAGTGTGCAACGTGAGACGAAGCGCTGGATCAGCAGGAGCAAGACGCTGCACGGGAGGATTGCAGAGGCGCGGGGGTACCTTTGTCGTGAGGCGGCGGGATTATACGGTCTTCGACAGAAGCGGCGGAAGAGCGGGCGGGTTGACTACGTTATTGGTGGAGTGGCCATACCGAACTACCTCACAGATCTAAATAGTACGCTATTCTTAATCTTTCCCTTCCCCTTCCCCTTCCCTTCCCCCCCTCCCTCGCCTTCTAAAAGGAGGGGAGAGAGAGAGAGAGAGAGAGAGAGAGAGAGGAAAGGCTAGCTAATGTAAGAATCTATAGCACACCCCCACCAACAAATAACAGCCTCCCTCTCCCACCTCTCCCACCTCCTCCTCCTAACAGCACACTACCTCTCCCTAAAACTCCCCAACGAAATCCTCCTGCCCACACAATCCCACCCCTTCACACAAATCCGTGGAACCCTAAACGCACGGCACACCGTAACCCGTCCACTCTCACTCCCAGCACCCCTCTCCACGCTCTCCCGTGACAACCCGGCCTCTCACACGAAATTCATAGAGGGCATATCCCTCCTCGCGATCAATGTAGCATACACCTGCTTCACCCAGGGGCTTGAAATCAACGACGTCGACGCCGTGTGCGCGCCCGGGGCGAACCTCTGGTCCTTACTTGTAAGTAGGGACACCCCTGTGCCCGCTTTCGGCAGGATGAGTCATGGGAGCTGTTTGGGGAATTTGGCGACGGCAGGCAGAGTGGCGGGAATGGCAAGGTTCCGGGTTGGGTTTAAGAGCGTTGTGGAGAAGGTTAGGAATACACTACAGGGTGAGACGATTGTGGCGGACTGGGATCTTGTGGGGGATGTTGTTGGTGGCGGCGACGGTGGTGGCGGGAATGCTGCTGTTGGGGGAAATGCTGATAGGGAGGCTGACGGGGAGGATGGCGGGAGAGGCGGGAGGGAAGGGAGAATGCCCGGGTGGACTAGGATTAGAGCTCCGGGCGAAGAGAGGTAGTTTAGTCTATCTGTCAGTTTACGGTGCTCTACCCTCCAGGTGTTTGTGGAAGAGAGAAAGAGAAAGAAAGAAGAAACATTTCTATCTTACACATGTATACATACACACCCCGTACTAATCCATAACAATCATACAATCCACCCCCATCACCAACAAAACCTGACCACCCTCACTCCGCCAACTTCCTCAAAACCCCACAACCATTCCAACCAAGTCCTCCTATCGTAGAAACGGGATTTCTCTTCCTTCATTCATTCATTCACCCCAGAAACCCCCCCCACCGCCATCACCACCACCACAATAATCTCCATCAAATAAAAACTCCCCTGACAAAAAAATAACTTTTTTCGTCCGTCGAGAGAGACTGTAACTTAAGATGTGTATTACCGCAATATCCCAAACACGTTATATATCCCTATCCACTCACTCACCCATCCATCCATCCGTTCATCCATACACCAATGAGAAACCATGAGAAGAAGAAGAAAAAGGAAGAATATAAATAAATAGATAAGCTATGTCGTGAGATTTATTGACAATGCTTGAGATGGATGGGTGGGTGGGTGGGTGGAGAGAGCGTTCGGGGGGACTACAGTAAGCTACGTTTTTACCCTGGAAAAGGAAGGAAGGAAGGAAAAAGAAAAAGAAAAAAAGAACAGGACGTGAGTAATAAAGAAAGAGAAGAGAAAAGAGAAAAAAGATTCCACCAAAGTGGTTTGGAATCGATCTAATCCACCGCCGTCTTCGCCATCACCACCTGGGTTGGGGGGGGGGGGGGGGGGCGGCGGGCGGGGCCGCGGCGCGGGGGGGGGGGGGGGGGGGGGGGTGGGGGGGGGGTGGTTTTGTGGGTTGGGTTGGTGTT
>Ga0307513_10000565_pt1 | contig 53039 bp, 48 predicted proteins | sample 15_EM_MG_FD_202174 | JGI IMG/M metagenome (GOLD analysis project Ga0307513, IMG submission 202174) | Populus trichocarpa ectomycorrhiza microbial communities from riparian zone in the Pacific Northwest, United States - 15_EM | ecosystem: Host-associated > Plants > Roots > Unclassified | place... | reverse complement strand
ATGTTAGCTCACCCCCCCCCCCCCCCCCCCAACTCTCCTACCTGAATAAGTAGCACCGCCCAATACAGAAACAAATAGTACCCAATCGGACAAGAAGTTAAATTTCCTAGGCATGACAGACCCCCCTCATCCTCGCCGCCGACCAAGGCTAGTTATATAAGTAAATAACTCTTCGCTTTCCCAAATATTACCCCATCACGACTGTAACATCGACTACCATAGCCTGCTCGGACAAGTCATGTCACCTCTAAAACCACCGTACTTGGATTCCTCAACACTTTTCAACGTATAATGCTACAACTCCCATCCACCATCCGCGCAAAACCCCAATCCCCAAAACCAACCCCACCAATACCCGCCTGAGACCAAAAGGGGGAAAGAAGGAAAGAAACAAAAAGAACTCGAGAGAGTTCAGCACCTGGGATTCTCACGTGATCACCCACCATAATACTAACCAGGCGATGCAATACTTGTTTACCGCAGAGCAGACGGGATGCGAAACTTTCATTGCTCTATGGCCGAACACATTTTCACTTTTCGCAAAACCAGAGATGAGGAGAGTGGAAGCACGATCTATCATCGGTAGAGAATTTAAGGGCAATGGGGACAACCAGTAAACAATGGGGCCTGGTGAGAAGTATTATACGTTCTTGCATTAACGCCTCATGTCCTAATCCTAGATAGGGAGCAAACTTAAATGGGCGAGGAGCTCGACCTTTATATTTGTTGTGTCGGCCTCGGACTAACATAAGCAACCATGGAGTAGGAGGTGTGAGAAGTCTCTTGAGCTAATCCAGCTTGAGCCCAACAATACCACATCCTCAACCCACCTCACGCCCCAGAAGACCCACCCCAGGACGCATACTCTAGAAACGTACGCACAGTGCTCCCAGCGTCCCGGGAGGCCTATAGAGTGAGACAGTGCCTTCCGGGGGAGGGGCGAGACTGCAGGCGATGTCAGAGAAGGACCTAGTGAGCAGCAGTACAGCGAGGACAGCGTAGGACAGCATAAGTGATGCCTTATGATTTCAGTTCTACCTATATCTATTCCGGAGTTGGGTAAGACAAGTGGATGAACCTTGCGGGGATCTCGGAGCCTGACTTTGTCGATTTGCTTTCTGCTCCGGAATGAATCTTCCGGCTTTATCCGCTGCCTGGTGGTAAGTCTAAGTGGGTTCCAAAATCCGAGGGAACAGTTTCTAGTAACTATATCTAACTCTATAGGATGGCGAAGTGTCTATTAGGAGGAGCATGATATAGGGAGCCTGACTTGGGTGGGTTTACAGCCCGAATCTGCATTTCCAAGTGATAGATGAAGCTGTGTGCTATAATCCCGCGAGAAGTAGATTTTAGTCCCATAGCATAAATGACGAGTAGAGGGCATGAGGGCATGAGACTAATTGAGCTCAACGTCCCTACCTCAACCCAGAACATTCACAATTTGGCCGCTCGCACCCCCACACAAACCAAGTCTTGGCATTAACTCCTTCGACTATAAATGCAACACCAACTCCCTCCTCTTCCTTCTCTTCTCTTTCCTCCCCATCCCTGTGCACGGGCAAGATCAGTAGCAGTGAAGACTTGTCTGAGCTCTGATTTTTGCTAGTTGAAAACTACAACTACATTGACGCTCCCGATCTGCTTTTGTGGATCGGGGAATTTTTGGAAACTACTGCTCTGTCTTTAAAGACGTGCTGAAGCTCTGTTTTCTTCTGTTTGTAGGCAGGTTGTTGTACGTGCTACTTACAGAAGTTTGTGGTTGATATTTTGTTTACCTCTCTTCTCGCTGGGTTTATCTGGATTGACATGGTGGGAAGTTTGGGGTAGCGGCAGCCCCTCTAGAACCGCTTTTGGAAGGGTTTCTATCGATACTTTCTTAATATGGCTAGAATCGTTGCGAAAAGTGAGTTAGCGAAGCTTAAGCTGCAAGTAATTAGCAATGTGCGAACCGCAATGTCGAGGGGAGATGTAAACCCCCGGGCAGCAAAGTGGATTAAAAAATTATTAGAGCAAGCCCACGAAGAAATGGCAAATATGAGTGAATAGAAGAAACATGGTGCCAGGAACATATAGCACAGAGAGGAAAGAACACACGGAGCAAAGAGATAGATGGGGGCCGGAAATACATAGGTGCCATGACTGAGCTTTTGTCCTTCAAAGCTACCCACATTTAAAATTTCTCAAAGGACTATATAGCTCTTTTCCCTTCCAATTCTTCTACCCGTTTCGAATGGCACAGCGCATTACCGAAACCAGTAGGACCAATCGGTCGGTGGATTGACCCCCCTAAGCACCACCGACTTCTCTCATTCACACAGCCGCCCAAGGCTATATACTCCAATCCTGATCCGCCCATCCAGCAAGCAAACAGGAAAATACACCATAGCTCCAACACCACCCCACGCCCACCCTCAAAAGCCTTTACAACCCATCCAATCCCGAGAAAACAAAAGGGGATGGGGGGGGGGAGAAAAAGAAGAAAATCTAATATCGCAAATAGTCTCATAAAGTTTTGCGACACACATAAGCTAGTCCCTCTAGAAAACCAGCCTAAGTCATCTCATAATATCAATCCCGAAACCCCCAAGAGTTCATGTCTTCTATCCCCCCCTGGCACGCCTCCAGGCACTCAGTGAAAGGGAAAAACTAGCACCAATTCTCCCATCGCAATAATCTCCCGCTTGCCCGCGCCTCACCCCGCCACGGCTGCAGCATCGAGCACTGTATCTAGAGGGGACCACAGGTAGCCTCTAAAACTCCTCCATCCACGCGAAGCCCCCAATCCCAAAGACCAATCCCGAGACCAAAAAGTGGAAGAAAAAAAGGGGAAAAGAAACAAAAAGAACTCAAGAGAGTTCAGCACCTGGGATTCTCACGTGGCCACCCACCGCAATACTAACCAAGCGATGCAATGCTTGTTTACCGCAGAGCGGACGGGATGCGAAACTTTCATTGCTCTATGGCCGAACACATTTTTACGTTTCGCAAAACTAGCCAAAAGGGAGTGTGGATGCACAACCTATCACTCGGTAACAAATTTGAGAGCTGAGGGGGGCAACTAGTAAACGATGGGGGCTCATGAGGAGTGTCATACACTTTTTGGCTAACACTTCATCTCCTGAATTCTTGTTAGAGGGCAAGGGGTTAAGGGGTTGTTTGGCAAAAACGGGACCGTTCCGTTGGGTGACAGTTTCTGCTGTGAAAATAGCATTCCCTCCTTTTTGAAACGGAAGGAAGATGGTCATTTGTATGGGTGAACGGAACTAAGTCGTTGTATCCAAACAGGCCCTAAGTGTTTATTTTTTTTGCACCCACCTCGAACTAATATTAGCAAACCCTAACCTAACTAAGAGGTGCGAGTTAATCAAGCTTCACCCAACACTGCCATAGCCTCAACTCGCCTTACATCCTAGAAGCCCACTCCAGAGCATGATATATACTCCAGAAACGCACAAAATGCTCCCAACATCCCGAGGGTCTTATAGAGTAGTGCAGTGCTTTCCGGGGGTAGCGCGAGGCGGCAGGCTATGCCAGAGAACGATCCGGGGGGGTGCAGGGCACCGGGGACAGCGGAATTCCGGCTCTGCCTATATCTATTCCGAAATCGGGTCAAACAAGGGGGAGAATGAGCCTTGTAGGGATCTCGGACCCTGAATTTGTCGATTTGCCTTCTACTCCGGAATGAATCCTCCGGTTTTATCTGCTACCTGGTTGTAAGCCTAAACGCATTCCAAAACCTGAGGGAGCATTTTCTAGTAACCATATCCCTAACTCTATAGGATGGTGATGGCCTATCGGGAGGAACATGATATAGGGCGCCTAGCTTGGGTGGGTCCACAGTCTGAATCTGCATTCCTAGTGACAGGTAAAGCGGTATGCTATCATGCCGTGGGAGGTAGGTTTCAGTATAAAGGGCGGGTGGGAGGCATCAGGGCAGTGCTCCCAACGGGCCAGGTAGGCCAGGCCGCGGCAAAGCCTGGCCTGGCCTATGGGAATTCTCTAGGGCCTTGCCTGGCCCAGCCTATAAACTTGGTAAGGCTTGAGCCTGGCCGGCCTGGCCTATATAGTCTGGGCCGGCCTGCATGGCCCAGGCCAGCCTACTCTTAGCGAGCCACCACGCAGTGTCCACGGCAAGAATTCACCATTAATGTTCTCCGATTACTGAGTAGCATTGAAAATATATGAACAATTTCGCTTTATTAGCAAAAATACGAGAGATACAGTAGTTAATTAATCAATTAAATTAATTGTAGAAAAAATCGAGGACAGGGAAGTTGAAAGAGGTGGGGAATCAAGATATCCTTGAAGCGATCTGTTCCCAAAGCTAATCACCGCGCCTATGGGCGCCTATCAGGCCTGATAGGCTTTCGCAGGCCGCTCGAATTCGGCCTATATCGGCCTAGGCCATTCCCGGAGCGGCCTAGCCTACGGCCTATAGGCTAGTCTATGAGCGGCCTGGCCGGTTGGGAACACTGGCCAACACGCCAGGGAGAGCCCCCGGATCAGTGCGGCGGAATTCCCTGATTGTTACTGAAACTGGAACATTTCGGGGAGGCAACCGGTCAGATAGACCCACTGTGTAATAGCAGGTCGGAATTCCTGGGCTGATGTTCCTAGTTGCTGTTGCAAAAGTCTGGTAGGTAGCTACCACAAAGAAGGACCCTGGTTTGTGTTGGGCTGCCAGCATTTCCCGATCAGCGTCGCGCACACATTCGGCAAACCTAAATGCCGGTATAACATGCGGGCCATCTTCCGGTCTCCAGTCATTCCCGGGGAATCCGTGAGGGTCGGCTGAAGAAAGTGTGAGGTTAGGGGGGCAAACTTCCGATACAACAAGAGCAGAAAGTAAGGAAGTTTGAAAAGATCAGAGAGGGATCCATACGATTTCCAGAACGATCTGTGATTCTCTCCAGCTCTTTAGCCGGAGAATCATCCTTGTAGGTATATTTTCGGGTGTAGTCACACTCCTTTTCCAGCCCCAGGCGTTTGCAGTGCTATCCAAGATCAGAACCTAATTCTCTAGTTTGTCAATAAGGAGAGGGGCAGTGTTCCCAAGCGCTCAGTCCGTCCGTCTTCGGGTCCGGACATGACGGACGGCAGTACCATACCTGAACGGGCGCCCGTGACGGACGGGTATCTTGGCGTCCGTCCGCACCACAGCCCGGGATGGACTGGCGGGGACTGAAGGTGTCTCAGGTGGCGCAATTTTCCGGGTAACTTCGGATGACGGGTGGGCCCTACAGGTAATTGGCGAGGGCTGCAGAAGACGGGCGAGAACTACAGGTACGATTCAGAAGTTACCGATCCTTGGAGGACTGTAGGGCCCTACAGTCACCCTCTTAGATGGTAGTCTTTCCCAAAGGACGGACGCTCTCGCCCAACAGCTTGAGACACGCGCCTGGGATTCCTGGGACTACAGTCCTGGAGGTGCCTACAGGGCGGACGGGACGCTTGGGAACACCGGAGAGGGGTGGATTGGGGGAGTTACCCTGCATACAGGATGAACTTCATCGCATTTAACTTTCCGACGCTGTAGAATAAGGGTTAGTTGTGTCCATTTCAATCCTTGGGGAACGGCTTTCGTCGTACCCGGCATACCCTAAGAGATATGAAAAATTGTCAGAATTCAAAAAAAAAGGATGAGAAGGACGCGTACCAGCAGCCTTTCCTCGACCTAGGCGCGAGGGCATGAGCGAGGGCATGAGCGGGGGCGGGGGCAGGGGCGGGAGCGGGGGGGTTGAAGTAGATCCCGTGGTGACCTGCTACCACAAATGCTAGGGATGGTAAATCGGTGGAATGGAGGACCGTCGGGGGGGTTTGGGGGAAATCTTTCTTTTCTTTTGCAGAGGGTGTGCTTGACTGCTGATTAAAGACTTCAAGGCCTGGGCCATAACCTTCCAACCCTTGGATCACTCCCGCAGAAAAGCTGTGAAAACTTTCGCCCGCCGCTCCCACAGGCAGCTGTTGAAATCCATTTTCGCTTAGAGGATCATCTAGCGATGACCAAATACCGCCATACCCTGAAGGGTCTAGGCCATCGTTCGAGTTACTGAATCCAGCTTCAGGAATATCAGGCCACCATGAATTATTAACACAACTTAGGGAATCTGTGGGGGGTTGGGGAGGCACAGCACTTGTGCTCGGCGTTGTGTTGGGATATGCAGAACCCCCGGGACAGGTACCAGATCCCCAATCCGGAAACCTTTGCTTGGGAAGTTGTCTAATAAAACTGGAAGCTTAGTAAACAAAGAAAGCAACATGCAAGATGTGTAGAGGGCGGAGAAAGGGCACGGGACAAGACAGATCATTAACGTCTTCCACGCCATAGCGAGCCATCCACCCAAATACAGACTTCAGTGTTCCCAAGCGTCCAGTCCGTCCGTCTTCGGGTCCGGACGTGACGGACGGCAGTACCTGAGAGGGCACCATGGACGGACGGGTATCTTGGCGTCCGTCCGGACGACAGCCCGGGACGGACTGACAGGGACTGAAGGTGTCTCGGGTGGCGCAATTTTCCGGGTGACTCGATGACAGGCGGGCCCTGAGGTGACTGGCGGGCCCTACAGGTAATTGGCGAGGGCTGCAGAAGACGGGAGAGGAATGTAGGGCCCTACAGTCACCCTCTTAAACAGTAATCTTTCCCAAAGGACGGACCCTCTTGCCCCACAGCTTGAGACAGACGCCCGGGACGCCAGGGACTGCAGTCCTGGCAGTGCCTACAGGGCGCACGGGACGCTTGGGAACACTGCAAATACTAGCCACTGTTGAAATCCGGATTAGGTTTAGCCAACCACATTGCTTAAACTTGCAGATGGCTCGCTATGGCGTAGAAGACGGTAACCGCTGTAACGAACGCACATTAGGGAAACCTCATGAAGAAGGGAGACAATACCGAGAACTCGTTCCATTATTCATTATTAAGTGATGCCGTGAGAGCATCTTACTCTTCTCGTACTCAGGAACACGGCTTAAATGCCCTCGTGACATGCCACAATGAGTTCGAAACGAGGGAAAAAGGAGCCAGTCTGCAGGTCGGACCGGGCTTCACTGAAGTCTAGGGTTGTTTGTAACAAAACAAAATGGGGAAATGGGGGGAGAGGCACGGTGGGTTATGTATCGGTCTTCGTTAGCGAGCGGAGACCATTAATAGTGCATCTTCTCAGGGAGTGGCAGGTACGTATGTGTTACCTCCACATAGAAATGCTGTCGATGTAATCATTGCTCTTCGAAAAGGAAAAAGGAAAAAGACACCCCGGTGCTAAACAACTATAGGTAGTGCGGAAATGTCCTATCTTTTGGTGACTCAGAGGTAATTCGAGTGGGTGAAGGGCAAATATAGGCATAATATATTCACAGAGTTTCTCTAGATGGCCCAAACTGGCTATTCGAGACTTTTAATATAGACTATGAACAACCTGTCATACGGTACCGTATAATCCGGCAAAAGTCGGATTGGAGCTAAAGTGAATTAAAGTTAAACTAAGGCAACCGAGCCAACGGGACAACTAGTAAACGATAGGGACTAATGAGGAATATCACACTTTTATGACATCTCCTAGTTAGATGTTGCTAATATTAGTCCGAGGCAGGCTCGGAAAAAAAATAAAGCTCGAGCCCCCCCCCCATTCAAGTCTAGTCTCCTCCCTATCTAGGATTCAGGACATGAAGCGTTAAAGCAAAAAAGTGTTCTTAGTGCCTACACTATCGCTGAATACATGTAGCGAGAAGTCACCCGAGCTAATCCAGCTTGACCCCAACAATACCACCCACCCTACATCCCAGAACCCCAGGACGCATACTCTAGCAACCTGCGCGCAGTGCCCCCAACGTCCCGAGAGCCATATGGAGTGGGGCAGCACCTTCCGGGGGTGGCGTCAGACTGCAGGCGATGCCAGAGAAGATCCTGGTGAGAAGCAGCACGACGGGGGCGGTGGGGGACAGCATGAGAGATGCCTTATGATTTCGGCTCTACCTATATCTAGTCCGGGATCGGGTCAAACAAACGGGGCGGACCTTGCGGGGATCTCGGAGCCTAGCTTTGTCAGTTTGCCTTCTGCTCTGGAAGAATCTTCCGGCTTTATCCGCTGCCTTGTGGTAGGCCTAAGTAGGTTCCAAAATCCGAGGGAACAGTTTCTAGTAACTATTTCCCTAACTCTATAGGATGTATAGGGAGCCTAACTTGGGTGGGTTTACAGTCTGAATCTGCATTTCCAAGTGATAAATAGAGCGGTGTGCTATAATCCCGCGGGAAGTAGATTCTAGTCCCATAGCATAAAGGACAAGTAGGGGGCACGAGGGCATGTGACTAACCCCTCCCCCCAGAACATCCACAATTTGGCCGCTCGCACCCCCACACAAGCCAAGTCTTGGCGTAAACTCCTTCAACTATAAGTACAGCTCCAACCTCCTCCTCTTCCTTCCCTTCTCTTTCCTCCCCATCCCTGTGCACGGGCAAGATCAGTAGCAGTGAAGACTTGTCTGAGCTCTGATTTTTGCTAGTTGAAAACTACAACTACATTGACGCTCCCGGTCTGCTTTGGCGGATCGGGGAATTTTTGGAAACTATTGCGCTATCTTTGATGATGTGCTGAAGCTCTGCTCTCTTCTGTTTGTGGGCAGGTTGCAGTACGTGCTACTTACAGAAGTTTGTATCTGATATTTCGTTTGCCTCTCTTTTTTCACTGGGTTTGGCCAGGTGTTTATTGATGGACTTGGGATTGACGTGGCGGGAAGTTTGGGGTAGCGGTAGCTCTTCTGGAATTGTTTTTGGAAGGTTTTCTACGAATACTTTCTTAATATGGTTAGAATCGTTGCGAAAGTGAGTTCGGGAACCTTGGGCACCAGGTAACTAGCAGTGTGCGAACCGCATGGTGCCAGCAACATATGGATATAGCACAGAGAGGAAAGAGCACACGGGGCGAAGCGAATGGATGGGGCCGGAAACACGTAGATGCTATGACTGGGTTTTTGTACCTACATTTAAAATTTCTCAAAGAAGTTAAAATACTAACGGATTATTATATATAGCTCGCTTCCCCTTCCAATTCTTCTACCCGTTTCGAGCGGCACCGTGCATTACGAAACCCAGTAGTACCAATCGGATGGTGAATTAACTTTCTCTTCCCTCATTCACACCGCCGCCCAAAGCTAGATTTATATACTTCAGTCCTGATCCGCGCATCCAGCAAGCAAACAGCAAAATACACCACAGCTCCAACACCACCCAATGCCCACCCTCAAAAGCCTTTACAACCCATCCAATCCCGAGAAAAGAAAAGGGGGCGGGGATGAGAAGAAGAAGAAAAAGAAGAAAATCCAATATGGCAAATATACTCTCAAAAATTTCTGCGACACAAAACATGCTAGTCCCTCTAGGAAATCTGCCCAAACAACCTCATAATACCAATCCCGAACCCCCCAAAAGCTCACGTCTCATATCTCCCCTTGACATGCCTCCAGGCAGTCAGTGACCGGGGGAGACAAGCACCAATTCTCCCATCGTAATAATAGCCTCCGGCTTGTCCGCCCTTACCCCGCCACGGCCATAGTATCGAGCACTGTATCTAGCGAGGACCGCAGACAGTCCTCCCCAAATCCCCAAAACCAATCCCGACACCAAAACTGGGGTGGGACAAAAGGAAAAAAAACAAAAGGAACTAAGTTACTCGGGAGAGTCCAGCACCCGGGATTCTCCACTTGCAATGCAATACTGACTAGGCAATGCAGCGCTTGCTTACCGCAGAGCGGACGGGATGGCGGATTTTTCATTGCTCTATGGCCGAGCGTGTTTTCAACATTTCGCCAAAACTAAGCTTTTTAGGAGTGGTGGTGGTGGGGGAGCACCATGTATCACTCGGTAGCGAGTTCCAGGTTCTGTTGGAATATAATGGCTTAAATGTGACGGAAGTACGCCCGGTTAGGCATAGTCTAGTGGGAGCTCGCTCATTTGTACAGTACTGTATATGGATTTACCTCTCAGAGGTATAAGTACCCTCGTCCGGTACACTAGAACAAGAGACAACAGATAATCCTGATCCCCATTCTACAAGATTCCAGCTCAATCGCGCACCTGGCATACAATATTTCCGACAGGTTCGAAAGTAGGAAGGCAGTACTGTATCACTTCCAGTGAGCGATTGGGGAGCTAAAGAGGGGTGTGGTATGTTATCATGCTGGCGCCTCGTGTCCTGAGGCCGTAGTATGGGGGAAAGTGACGAGGGCACGAGTGCTTTGCCCTTTTTTGTGTCCATCTCGAAAGTATCATGAGCAGATATCATAGAATAGACTGTAAGTTAGGCTATGCTTACCCGGTTTACGTGTGTTGGAAACTGTAGTTATAGGTGCGCTCTCCTCTCATCCGTTGCTGTAGTTACGAGTGACACCTCGTGACCACTTACGTCACCCCCCCCCTGTTCCCTCTTAAATCCTCGCTTCTCTTTTCTCTTTCTCTTCCTTCCTTCTTCTTTTTCTCTCTTAACAGTCTTCTTGTTCAATAAGCATAAACAAGTCTTTTGCTTTCTCCGGTGACCACTTTGCCTTTGAACCTGTGGAACTACTCGCTTGCCCTCTTCTGCACCCGATAGTTCTCAACAACGTGGTGCGCTCAATGGAATCATGTGTTGTCACTCGTGAGGGAACTCTTTCTGTAGGAAGTGGCAGGTGCGGATATGTTCGTTGGGATACGAGGATCTAGAGAATGACAAGAGTCATATTGATGTATATCCGTATATTCATGATACAGATTGTTATAGGTAGGGCAGTCTCGGGCGCATCTATGAACAAGCAAGCAAGAAAGTAACTCTCTCTCTCTTTCCCCTTAGCCACAAGAAAAAGAGGAGAGGGGGGAGGAAGAAGGCCAAGCGAGCGGCATCAGCACTCTCGGTCCAGCCATCATATCCGACTAACCATTTAACTTACTGTACACTTCTCCCTCAATTAATCGGGTGTCACGATCGATCCCTCAAACCACACTCCCCACCGGCCTCCCCACCAATTCCACCAACCCCTCAACTACACTCTCCCTAGCAGGAACACTAGCAACCTTTTCCCCAGCAAGATAGCCCAACCAAAGGGCCAATCCAACCCTGTAATCTTCAATGTCCCCCAATCTCACAGTCTCACTTCCCAACTTCCCATCCCCCCTCCCCTCCGGATCATACCAGCACGTCAATTTTCCATCCCCATCCCTAACCAACAACAGAGTTTTCTTCTTCGGCACGCTTCCACGTCCGCCAAACAGCCGCCTGAATTCATCCAATGCAGCGGTCCACCCAGGATCTTCGTATATACCACCCTGTTTCGCCCGGGCAGTAATACTACGAATCCATCCGTCGCGGAGGTGTGAGAAGTCCGTGTTTCGAGTAGGAACTATCCGCAAAGCAGTGGAGATGTGGGAGTTTTGCAAGAGCGCGGTGAAAATTCGTTCGCTGTGTTCTGGCGAAAGGAGGAGTGTGCGGAGAGAGTCTCTTTCCGAGACGGTAGTACTAGTAGCCCCACTAGGGGCAACATGTCGCAGGAGATGTGTTGATAGGGTGGGTAGATCCGGCGTCAACACATACAACCCCACCACGTACACTTGAATCCTCAGAAAACTAACGGTCCGAATTCCTAATCCTACCAGTGTGTACTCTTGACCCCCGATTTCCAAATGCTTGGGAAAGCCCGGCACGCTGGTCGCCCCGGAGGGGACAAGCTCCACCCCTGCACGCTTCTCCTCGTCGGTTGTCAGGATTACCGGGGCGCCGGGTTGGATCGGGGGGTGAGGGAGGGAGTCCAGCGAGTATTGGGGAGATTGTATTGCCAGGACGTAGAGCGTTATCATTGATGTTATCGCACCGATGGCGAGGAATGTTTGCCGGCGTTTGGTGGCACGGAGCTCCTCGCGGGTAGGGTGTGGGGATTTGTGGGAGGGGGGTGGACGGCGCGGGGCGGGCTGTGGAAGGGTTAGTGCACGGGTTTGGCGGAGGGTAGTTTGGATAGGCCGACAGAGACGGCGGGGGAGAAGGCGGGCTGCAAACATTGCCGGTGCAGGTGGGTGGTTGGGTAAGTGAATATAGTTCCTGTCTAATTAGGAGGCAAAAAAGGTGGGATGAGGTGGGATGAGATGGGATGGAAAAATGTCGCAAGGTCTTGGCGCACATCATACTATTGAGCTACAAGAACACATCGTCAACAAAGTACTCGAGTACTGTTGGGGCTCTCTCGGTCTGGTGTTGCTTGGTACCTGGCAGCGCGGGTTGGGGTGCAGTGAATGCTGTCCGAATTCTGCCAATAACAGGATATGGCCTTCTATGAAGAGAGGTTATCTAGTTAGAAGCGATGTCAACTCCGGACGGGGCGCATCGGTGGACCATGGGAAAAACAGATTGATTCACGGCCGGTATGAAAAATTGGCGAATAAAGAGAAAAGGGACACAGAGAATCGAGGTAGTAGGACGAGCACCGGTGCACGGAAATTCAAAAGCCGGATCTTGTACCGCATGAGACGAGCATTCGAGCCACCAAATTCTCTCATTTGGCCTCCCCATTAGCTGTATTGTCATATAATACATTCCCACTTCTCTGGTTGATTGAGAAATTTACACCAGAGCCCCCTTATCCTTCTATTGATACAGACATCGTCCCATAAAGGGTAAAAATAAAAGCAAAGAAAGGAAGAAACGAGAAAATATTAACCGGGAAAACCAAACAAGCCCTGGTGGAGCAACGCTGTGCAGATGAAAGTGTAGGAGATAAAAATGAAAAACGGCATGCCGATTCGGGCGCCTTGTGACAAAGCCGCCTATTCTTCACAGCCATCCCATCGACACGCCCTATGTCGGCTTTAGTACCGCATCCAAGCTATCCAGGGTTCCCTGAATCTGCTTAACAACCTCCTTGCGCCTAGCCCTGACTTCCGGCTCGCCAGTTTCCACAGAATCCAGCTTCAGAAGCTCACCCATCATAGTCTCTGTCAAGCTCCTATGCGTGTCCGCTCTCTTATCCGCATCTGCCGGGGGGTTTTGGAGGAAATCGTCTACCAATGGATGAAGGTTCGCAACAATCCCCTCCCAAACTGCTTCGATTTGCTGGAACGGGGTCAGGGGAAGCTTCTTGATCTCTGGCTGGGGAGAAGGAGCTGGTGAGGGCGGGAGAGGTGAGGCAGGGCGAGCCTTCTTCTTGCTCCTCTTCTTCTTGCTCTTGGAAGGAGTAGCACCATCAAGGGAGTCCACGATAACCGCCGGCTCGCTACCAGTAGGGGAAGTTTGTGCCGCCTTCGATGCGACACACAGAATCCGAGCAGCCTGTCCGATTCCGAGAGACCTCAAGGGAGCCGCGTCCTCCCTGAGGATTTTTCCTCCACAAGAAAGACTCACCCTCTCGAGCTCTACGCCAGTAAGCCCCACACATTGATCCCGGACCGCTCCAACAGTGACAATTCCCGAAGTAATGGTACCGACAGGGTAAGAAACCATGTACTCCTTCGTCCCGTGTTTAATCGTAACGTAGTCATCGCTCCTATCAGGATCCGGATTTTCAATACCGGAGATTAGAGGACCCTTGTGGACTTCACGTTCTGTAACGATGTAGGTCTCCTCGGCACGACCCTGCGGACGGCCGAAAAAGCGACGCATAAAGACAATAGTGGAGAAGAGGCCAAGCGAGACCAATATGTGGGGTAGGATATCGGGTAAGGATCTGGGTGTGGAATGAGGAAAGGCCGAGAGCTGAAGTTTGGTGAATAGTCTGTCTAGGCTGCCAAAGTAGGGAGAGAGCTGGTCTAGATAAGGATCTAGAAAATCCGCGTAGGGCGCCAGCTTGACTGATATGTGGTGACGGATTGTTGGACAAAGAAGGGTCGGCTGAGCTCCGGGTATGATCCCTGTGCGTTGGGAATGTAGCCAGCGTCACGGGAAATGTTTGATGCGGTGGACGAGAGGACCGGGGATGATGATCGATGAAGTCAGAGGTTTGTGTGGTTATGAGTGAGCAGAGAAGCCTTGTTTCGATCCTGACGAAATCCGGAATCGATGTATGTGAGGTAGAGGTGAAAAGGAGGGGATGTAGACCAGTAGAATAGGGCAGCAGCAAATTTGTCGGACCCTGAATGGACAAGACGTGTCTTCAATCTCAAAAGAAAATAAAAGGAAAAAAAGGAACTATGATAAATCACCGGTTGGGTGGTTGTGCCCTAACTTACAAGCACGAGTCCTATGCCGGCACCCACCAGAGCAACCTCTCTTGCTCCAAAATGACAAACCGAAGGGTCTTGGAAAATTCCGATAAAAAAGGAAAGACAGAAAGACAGAAAAACAAAAAAAAACCGGTGGTGGCGATCGCAGAGCCTCTTATACTTCAGCTGTTTCGTTTCATTTGTGCTTCTTCTGATTGATCTGGTCTTCAGTTTACAGGTACCAGTATTGCTCGACTGTCGCATCCCTAGCAAAAAACAAAATTTAGTGGCAAATTACAGGTAATAAGCGGTAGTTTAGTGTTATCAATATAATCCTCTGTTAAGTCAACAACATCCTCAATATTGCAAAAAGGGGGGGAAAAATCAGCATACTCTGCTACCGGTGCTTGTGGAAGCCCCTGTCCACTAACATTTACTCTCAACGGCACAGCAGGGTGATGAAATTGGGTAGGCAGGAAAGCGCAGGCTATCCTTCACTGTTTCGCACCCGCAAGTGACAATAAGGAAAAATATTCATCCGATGAACTCAACACAAGACCTAAGTTACAGTAGACAAAAAGCCAATTGTAAAAATTCCGACATGATGGGCCAAATTCGCTTATCCAAGTGCAGATTCAAACTCGAGCTAACCACCAGTACTCGAGTACCGGTACACTGGCAGGATGAGTGAAAGATGGAAGAAAAAAAGGCCCACTAAGCAGAGAGAAGGCAAGATAATCAGACATCGCCCCCCTCTCTACTTCCTCTTCCTTGCTTTCCCAGCACGCAATCGCGAAGCACCATGCGCAGGGAATTCCATGCTCTTTCCATCAACAGCTCAATAAATCTTGACAGCTTTACAGTCCCCGATGGGGCCGACGCCGTTGGAGTGGAACCAAAATGTTGAATGTATCTTGCTTATACCGTACTCCTACGGTAGTGGATATGATGCCGGTATCGAAATGTTGAAGGGAATCCCTGGATTTCACCCCCATCTCATTCTATCTTTCCTAATCGGTACCCCTCCGCGCACGGACATACTAGCTTTCCCTAGCATTAGATAAGCAGAACCCCTGCCAGCAGAAAGGGCATTGGCTGAAAGGCTTCAGATAGTCACACAAAGGGACGGCATCGATTGGTCAAACCTGAGACCAACAGAGCGGAGCACCGGTACGGTACTGTGTGGCAGTCAAGGAGACTTTGAAGAAGCCGGGATGTATGATACTGGTGTCCAGCAAGAGAGAGGTCCACTCCTTCCTTCCTTCCTGGCACACCTTGGTTGTTGCTGCTGCAGCTGAACCCTTTCCTCCCATTCGCTCCTCCGGCGTCTCGTGCATCGTTGCCCCAAACCTGCAATTCGCCCACAAAAGGTCACTGGGTTGAACTGCCATCTGGTGTCTTGTGAACCCTACGTCCTGATCTCTTCCCTCGATCTGACTATCGCTACCAAAGGGCCACCAGAGCGAGGAGAGGGGGACAACTGAGAGAGGGGAAAGAAAAAAAGAAAGAAAGGAGGAAAGGAGGACAAAAGGGAAAAAAGAGCGAAAGATAGAGAGCCTGTTTGAAGCAAAGACTGTGGAGAACCCGCATCTTGTTACCGCATCTGCCTCTTCTCATCCTATTGTTGCTGCTGGTTCGCCTCTTCCCTTCCCGAAACGAACAATATCCTCACATTTTAGGGATCCTCCCTAAAGGAGAGGAAGAAAGAAGAAAAAAAGAAAAAAACCCCTCTACTTGACCCGACTGGATCTAGGGACCGACTGGCTGCTGTCACTATCACCGATTCACTCAATCGCAATCCGTTTCTCCGCCTCTCCTTTGAATTCTCTTCGCTCGTTCGCTCCGTTTTGTCGTCGTTATTCGTGTTTTCTTTTCTTCTCCCTTTTTTTTCACTTCAACTCAGGCCCCGCACCCTGACTCCGCATCGCCTACTATAGACCTTGTATGGTCGCTGGTATTCTCTCTTCTCTCTGTTGTTTGCAACCCCTTCAAAAAGGTGTTGCATTGACCACCCGTTGAGATCCCGCTACGCCTGCCGTTCCACTCAGCAGCTTCATCCTAGGTTATTCAACGACTCTCATTCCCTCTCTGCCTCCGTCTCTCTTTCGTCTTTTTTTTTTTTTTGCCGCACCTTCTTTCGTTTATTTCACTGGTCGCTTTCTTTCTGGTGTTCTAGCCGATGATATAGTCGGGCAGAAGTCGGTCCTCCCCCCACGCCGTCCTATTAGTCCCAGCTTCTTCACATCCGCACTCCCACCTCTTCTATTCTCTCTGCGAAACATTTTTTAACCCCAGCGATATGGCGGCGGTATCCACTGCCGCCCTTACACCTCCTTCCTCATCTCATGGCAGGTCGACTGGGGGAGACTGGAACTTGAGTGTTCCTATAGACGGGGTATGTTTTAAATAAATAAATAGGAGCTGCATCCCCGGGTCGACGCGTCGCCCAATCCATGTCCAATGCCGAGCCCCAACTGACTTTCTTATCCATAGACTGATACTCCAGATCCTACTTTACGGGAACACCATCCTAACGCCCCAATGCCCCCTCGCAGCGCTACAGACCGTCGGACATCGAATGAACTTCATCACGTGCAGCACACCAAGAATGTCGTGCCGATGGCAACAATCACACCAACCACCCCAAATGTGTACAGTCCTCAGCAGGAACGCCAATACCCTCTAGGGGATGAAAACTACCACACCTATAGTGCGGTTCAAGCTTCCGGTTATAACAGATCGGTATCTCCCGAATATCTAGCTGCACCTCGAGCCCCGATGCTACAACGTCAGGACTCCACCGTTTCCTCCAACCACGACGGTGATTCGGTTTTCGATTTGTATGGGGGGAGACTCTCAACAGTCAGCGGTATGAGTGCTGGTTCATATGGACGGAGGAGCTCTGGGGAAGAAGGACTTCCCAGCTTTGTGAACGGCAACGGTGACCATGCCGTGGACGAGGTGGAAGCAGACTCTTCCAACTGGATTCACAGTGACAAACTTGCCGAAATAGAAGCTGTCGATTCGGGAGGTGGGATCAAGTCCAAGGGCAAGGATCAAGCGGACACTTCGAGGTGGATTGATAGGGACAAATTAGCCAAGATCGAAAATCAGGAACTCCAGCAGGCGGGTATCCGCTCAAGGGCATCAAGTGATGGGACATATGTAAGGGAAGAGAACGAATCGTTCAGGGGTGGAAAGAAGCAGCGAGTCGTTTCTCCGTCGTCCGTGGAAGATCGGTCGGAACAAGCGTATGACCCTGAGGGATTTAGCTTTGATTTTAGAACACCAGAAGAACAGGCTGCAGACGACACCCCGGTCCAAGCAATGCCTTCTCGCCAGTTTCGCAGGCACCCTTCTTATTCTCGAATACCGGTTCCGACATCTTCGCCATGCCCCATACCCCAAGGCTACATTGAGCGCAGTACTCCTCTCTTGCGGAACTCGCTCACACCCAATGGATCCGAGGATGACAGGGCCTCCCTTTCAGGTATATACCATCGTGCTCGCAAGCGCTCCCATTCGGCTGGTTCAGCATTTCTTCTCGACGATCAGGAACCAGCAACCCCGACACCAGGTCCCTTGTCTAACCCAAAGAACCCTAGCCGGTCACCTATGTCTCATGGAAATCGAAGAACCTCTCGGACTCCCTCTCAGCTCCGGAAGGACCGGTCCCGTTCTAACCCTCAGCTCCACAACCACAATCGTCCGGGTACGTCTGCATCGCATACAACACACACAGGTAGTGCCGGATCACAAGCCTCAGGAGGCAAGCATCACCCCGAGGGCCCCCCCCCCTGGTCCCTCCAGAGTTACAAACCGGATCCAAGTTTGCCACCGGACCAGCAGATTATACCCACGGTTGCCAAGCGTATGCAGCAGGAACAGTGGGAGAGAGACGGTGCATATGCCAGTGTTTATGACCGGGAGCTAAGACCTCTCAAGGTTCCCTCGGACCCAAACCTAGATAAGGAGAAGGGGAAGGCAGGGGAAATGGGTGAGCCTGAGTGGCCATTAAAGAGCCCGGCTCTACGACCCGAGCCGCCGGCGGGGAAGTCAAAGCCAGATGCCGGGTATAAAACAGTGCCTACAGTAAGTGCAAATTTGTTATTTTACTTTTTGCTTTCAGTGTTGGTTTGGGGGGTATGGGAGGGGAGGGTCATTCTTTAGGTAGCTTTCGGCTTCCCCAAAGAAACATTGGGACAATTTCAGATAAACAGTGCCTTTTTCGAATGTGCCGTTTGGAATACCTTGGGCTTTGCCTTCGAAACTAACCTGGTGGTTACCCGCAGGTCAGTGGAGCGTCGGACTCAAACACGGTACCAAAGATCCAACAAATGCAACCACAGCCGAACGACGTGGAAAGGGGCAAGGACAAAAAGAAGAAAAGCTTGTGCTGTTGCGTTATATGCTAAATTTCTTACCGGCCTTTTTTTCTTTTCCCCATATGGATATCCGATACAAGGGAATCGACCCAAGAAACGACTCTTCTTTTATACCCTTTCCTTTGCTTTCTTCCCTTGTCTGTTCCATTTCTCCATCATACCAAAAGCCAGCCGTTACTAAGATGATCGAATTCGGAGCTTGTGAAATTTTCATAAAAGGCCTTTTTTTCTCTAGCGGTTTTTTATAATGTCATCGGGGCTTTCTTCTCTCTTGCTTTTCTTATTTTTCACAACTTAACGGGTGTCTTGATGTTTTTGTTAGCTGGTTGCTGGAGCAAAGTTCGTTTTTAACTTCTCTTTTTATATCCCCAGCTTCCCATCGCTCTTTCTGTCAACTTATACCTTATTTTGCTTTGCTCTATAAGAAACCCGGCGTGTGGTGGGTGGGTAGGTGGTTTGAATGTTTTTGCTCTTTTTCGTCTTTGCTTTCTCATTTCGCCCTTCCCAGAGCTTAGTTTTGCATCATATACCCCCTTCTCCTTACCGTTTCTCTTTTCCCCCAAACTGCCCTCCGTCCGTCCATCCAGCCAAACGATCAATCCTTTCCGTTCGTTTTCACTTTTTTTCATTGTGTTTATCAAAGCTTTGCAGAATGATTGGAAGGGTTATTTGGCATTTCGCCATCTCTTTCTTTTGTGCGTATTGATTGAAGGCGATGGGATTGTAATATAGTTGACAGAAGGAAGGGAGGATGATAAGTTTGTTGATTGATCGAGCCAGTTGGAGGGAGTGTATCAGTGGGTGGTGGTAGATCGTGATGTGGACGACGAGTAAATCATTGAAGTGGCGCCACTCTTATCGCAACCGGAACATAGTTTGTCATATATTTTTCCGAGTGATTTGTTGTGATGCTGGCAGATTGGGCGTGATTGGTTGGTTAGTTTAGGTGAGTCACCTGAGCAAAGTATGTATCGTGCATGAGTACTGCAGGCAAGAGATAGTATTTGGTAGTTCCCTTAGATCTTGCAGATCCGTGGCGCCTACCAATCGGAGAGCACCGCAAGAACCCGAATGATTGGTACTGGAGCTAAGCCGTCCAAAATCCCCTCTCTTGAGTAGGGGTGAAAGCATTGCGAAAACTGACCCCCTCGGTCCCAGCTTATGATAAAGAAATTCCCCACCTTATCAGTAAAGGTAACTTCAACGTCCTAGAGTGAGTACCAACTAACCGAGTTCTCACCATATTGGTTTCACAAAGTTCTAGCTGATCGATTAGATCTGATCCTTACCCACAAGCCGACAATATCCCGATATCCTGCTTTGCGTTAGTTTTCATGTTTTGCCTTAGAGAAAGTATCATTCGCTAGTTAAAATGGTTGTGGCTCTGGCGGGCTGAGACGGCTCTCTCCGATGGCAGACATAGCGCACTTAACGGGTGGGCTGTAGGTGTTCTTAGATATAGCTACACCGGGAATTGTCGGCTGGGTTACAAAGGATGAAAGCCGATTGGGATAGATAGATGCGGGGCCAGTGGATACATCGTAACATGGGAATCCTCGCAAGCAGTGTTCCCAATGGTCCAGCCCATCCGTCTTAGAGGTAGTACGGGGCGGGCTATGAGCGCCCCATGCCGGTGTGGGTGGGCCCTCCGCCATCTAGAGAGTTAGGAATATGGTTACTAGCCCAGAAAAAAATGATAGGATGGATTGCAGAACTCGCCTAAACTTGTTATTAATAGACGCAGTAGATAAAACTCGAATATTCATTCCCGAGCTGAAGGCATATCTGCAAATTAGACTCCGAGGCTCCTGTTATACCCAGGTCATTCGTTCCCTTTGTTTGGCCAGATTTCAGAGCAGGGATAGGCAGAGGTGGAGGTGTGGTCATGAAACATCACTCATCCCATCCTCCCATGTTGGAGGCGGTCAAAAGTGTTGGGGAAGCGAAGGGTTATAAAAGCGAATAGGATTAGAGAGGTCGGGGATATGTTGTATTACCGTTATCTAGGAAGAGAAGATCGAGGTAAAGTAAGAAGGGTGTTGTACTAGGGGAATGGCATGACCAAGGTAGGAGCGGAGCTGACAACACGCCACCACAGTTTCCAACGGGAATGCTCACACTTGTAGGCAGCAGTACGTGCATGCAGCATACTCGCAAGCGGTGAAAAAATTTCCCCTATAAAATCACCCTCCTTCTCGCCTTTGCTTTGTTTTCCTTTCTTTCTCTCTTTTTTTTCTCAGGCTATCTCACAACTCCTTAACCGCGTCATACCAATCACTTTTGTTCACCTGAACTATGATACATCGCTTCACTTCGTGAAATCCTTCTATCCGATCATTACCTACATTGCAAACAACACCTCTGTCCCCAACAGTCCCCCACCGTCCCACCTCTCCCGACCTGCCCCTTGGCAAGCCTGCAGTCATACCCCTACCCCCGTAAAGCAATGCCCCGCCTTTGGGACCGGCTCTCGGAGCCGAAGGCCGTTGTCCTGGGGCTTCGCTGGGCTTGATAGATTGTTAGAAGCGGGTCAGTCTCTTCCAGGGTTCCTGTAATCCCTCCAGGGAATTTACGCCGTGCAATCCTCGATCTCATTCATATTCCATCTCATCTATCTTGGGTCTTCCTATTTTCTCGTCAATCCCGGGTTTGTCCAAAATATCTACAGACTCCGAATAATGCTAATTACTGATTTGGCCATCTCATATTCTTTAGCGTTCATCCTGATGCATTCCTCCACTCTAGCCACGATCGTTACCGGCTTCTGTTTCGGTTATTATGATCCTTTACGACCACTGCAAGCCCCCGCCAACCTGCCCTCCTCCTGCCCGTCCCTCCCTGAATTCCAGCGAGATTTCTGCCATATTTTCCAAATTAGGCATCGAGGAGATCATTGGGGACCACAAAAGGGATCGGGAGAAGGGATCGGCCCGGACTCTCGTGGTTTCCTTGCCCGGGTCGGCTAGGCTAGAGAGGTGTTTGCGGGTGCGGCCAGGGTACTCCACCCGGTGGGTATGGGATAGTGGGTGGGGGCAATGTTGGATAGGGGTAGGCGAGCTGGGAAGCAAGTTATTTTCAGTTGAACAACTATGTGTCTACATGGAGGCTTGCTGGACAGGACTAAAAACAGATGTGAAACAGATTTATTAGCACGTTTAAGCTGAACAAACTAGATGGTGTGACCTAGTCGGATATTCATTTTATTTGAGAGGGCAATATATCGTTACATGGAGGGGAGGGGATCTTGCCGTGGAGGCTTTACTCTACGATGGTATAGAAGGAAGATATGATACCTACTAGTAGCTGAAATTCTGACTATTGTAATGAGAAGAAAGGTGCAGTGGGAGGCCCGTAGGTTGGGCTATAATCAAAAGGGCGCAATATTGCAATATTAGGTTTGAAACAAAAATGTCATAAAAGTTAGAAAAAATGCCATTTTTCTTGTGCCCCAAACAGGGCCTTAATTAAGTCAAGCGACAACGCAGAACTGCCCTGTAGCATCACGAATGATACTTGTACTCTGTCCTTGCATCACCCCTCATGTATCCCCCACACTGCTGATAGTGCCAAATTTCCCTAATTTACGTCATGCTAAAGGGACCGTTGGAAACTGTAGTTATGGGTGCACTCTCCTCTTATCGGTTGCTGTGGTTACGAGTGATACCTCGTGACCACTTACGTCACCCCCTTGTCCCCTCTTAAATCCTCGCCCCTCTTCTCTCTTTCTTCTTGTTTCTTCTCTTCTTCTTTTTCCCTCTTAATTATCTTCTTGTTCAATAAGTAAAATAAGTCTTTTGCTTTCTCTGGTGACCACTTCCCCTTTGAACCTGTGGAACTACTCGCTTCCCCTCTTTTGCACCCGATAGCTCTCAACGGGGACATTGGTGAAATTGGCGTAATTATTGTATGGGTAAACTCAACCTCATAGGTGTAAAGCCATCGCATGGCTCTGGATGTTTTGTTAGTAGATATCGACAGGGGCATTAAGTTACCCTACAACTATGGCCAACATCACTCCCACCGCAGGTCCAGTGATCCTGTTGATGTGAAAAGACCCGCGTCATAACTTGATCTAAAATGCTTTTGGCACTACCACTACTCGATTGTCAGTGCTTGAAAAGTGCAAGGCTACGTGAGTTTTTTTCATTATACTTTGCATTTTAGCGGGATGTAACTTAGGGGAATTCGGCGTTATTGACGCTGCAGGGGATAGCCCTATCTATCTGAAGGCGGAGCTCTTTTTCTCGAGTTAGGAGTGAGTGAGACTATCTCACCAGCCTATAGCCACTGAGAACGCCAACTTGACCTCCCCTTCCCTTTTTCTTTCCCTTAATGCCCTTCCACACGGCTCACATGGCGGTGTTGTAAGATGTGCTTGATTCTCCGTGAAAAAGGGAAGCCCACCACTACTTTCCTTTTTACCATCCATCTCGTGCAGGAAAGAGCTACTAATACACACAATGGACTTAGCAGTCACACCGGACACTGTGTCCTATACCATATCCACCATTCTCCTAACATGACGCACTAGTAACACTTCCATCTCCACATTCATCTACTAGTGGCATCCGATATGGTCAACCACAAGTAATTAGATCCTGAGAAAAGCCACATTTTCCAACAGGCGGGTTAGTAGCCTGGCCGAGTGATGGACTATGATGTTGAAACTCTTGTGCTGTATGGGTGTCAGGAGTATGATAGGCTATAGATCACCAGGAAGGGGGTGAATGATCTTTCGTCCCTCTCCCCAGCTTCCCCCTGACCCACCAGCTCCCCCATTGAGGAGGTAACTATTTCCGCCCTCTCTACTCAAAGAGATTCGAGTTTTGAGCAAATCTTGAAGTTGCCAGAAAGAAGGGGCTTCTAGTATTGCGGGGGGCGGTGCGGGGGAGCGGGAGCATGCCCAAATTTTTTGTTTTGCCCCCTTCCGTTTTGTTGTGTTCATGCCTCACACACCGTGAACTTCTCGGCGGGAAGCGAACCAGCAGAGGGTATCATACTTTTAGACCTTATTTTTTGGTTCACACCCAAAACTAGTGTTTTCAATCCATAATGTGGGGCTTCGTGAGAGGGCAAGAGAGATAATTAGGTCTGCCAAGCAGGAACACAGCTCTTGCCCAAGTCATCCCACAGAACCGGTATCATAGCCCAGAAGGTGTACCATATTATACGACTACTCAATGACCCAAGCCCTAAACCCAGTACAGCTGTATATGATATCATACCTCCACTCGGACATACTAGTGGCCTTGGCAGTGCACCTCTTTGACCATAAATACCGTGACAATCTCTCTTCCTTCCCTTTCCTTTCCTTCCCTTTCTTCCACACCCATCCTAGTGCACGGGCAATATCAGTAGCAGTGAAGACTTGTCTGAGCTCTGATTTTTGCTAGTTGAAAACTACAACCACATTGACGCTCCCAATCTGCTTTGGCGGGTTGGGGAATTTTTGGAAATTACTGCGATGTCTGTAAAGATTCGCTGAGGTTCACTCTTCTTCTTCTGCATGTGAGTAGGTTGTGTACGTGCTACTTGCAGAAGTTTTGTGTTTGCTCGTTTGTTGGTTTTTTGTCTTTTCGGTTTTTTCATAAGCTGTTTCTAGTGTTCGCCGGTGACTAGGCCAGACTTTAGGAAGGCCTGCTGGGTTTGCACATATCCAGAGATGCCAGGAGGCTTCCAGTGTATGATATCCAATTAGTGAAGTTTCTAGGCAACAGTGTTCATGAAAATGTGAGACATCCGGCCAAGCGATTTCACGAACACTTTTGCCTAGGGACCGTAGATATTTTGTTAACAGGTGGCTAACATGACTGGACGGACTCTCACAAATATCTGAAGATACCTATTATTTGAAAATGGCTACGAATATTTTCAAATGCCTGAAGAGATCCTCACATATTATTACGCCGGTTCCATCCTCTGGATACTTTAATGTCTTTAATGTGTCCCGAGTCGCGTAGATGCTAGGTAGTTCCCTATTACTCAGTATGCTCACAACAAGGAGACGAATTACTTATTAGTGCACCTTAAGGCCTTTCCAATTGATTCCCCACTTGGAGGGAAAATGAAAATTGAATATAACCACCTATGGCACAAATTTGGAACAGCAAGTAGCTGCGGCATAGGTGTGGTAAGAATACAGAAAACAGATATATAGAAGCTCAAACACCACCAAGAGACTACAGTAATGGATAGCAGAAAAATTGGCGCAACCTCCCTCCACAACCACCTCCACAACTATAATTCAGAGAAGGGAAAAGCATCACAGCAATTAAAGCCACTCATCAATTACATCGCCACTGCAGTCAGGCATTCCATGTCCCCAGCAGCCCGGAATTCTCAAGGGGGTGCAACGCATGGGTTTTGTAAGTTCCCACAAGCTAGGTTTTCTTCCTTTACCCACTGTGAAATACACAATTAAAAGGAGCCGAATCGCCGTAAGTCGGGTAGCAAATCCAAACATTGGAGGGAATATTGGTGTTCGGAAGGGGAGCTCGAGTGTTGGATGGGTGGACGTGGATGTGAGAGAACTTGTTCTATTCTCAGATGCGCGCCGCTGCTAACTAAATAGGACTAATAAAACATGTGTGCACAACTAGTGGTTTGCCCTCAACGCCGTCCTATCTTCTCCACAACACAACTAGGGGGGTGGTTGCCCGTACCCTACTACACTCAACATCCAGGACGTATAAGGCCTGCAATCCACCTACCCAAAATGGATCCAAAAAAACCAGCCAGGAAACCAATTAAAAGACCGGGGAGTATTGAAGGGTCGGGAACATTATCTGAAAAGTTTAATAACACAGTCAGTAAACAGGGTCTCAAAACACTATAGGATTTTTTCTCAAACAAACCATCATTTGATTCTGGCATCCTGGATTCTAGGTCTCGTGGGGTGGTGGGATTCGTTGTTGGTTGTGCAGGCATTCTCAAGACCGCGTGGAACCAAACCGAGTTTAAGCAGTGTAGTAGAGTACTGCGCCGTTCTCTCACAAATACCGGAAGTCGACGGTGGAGGTTCTTGTGAGGATGACCTGTAACTTAGGAGAAAAACAGGAGGAAGTAAAGGCTCGCTGTGAAAGCTGAACGAGGATAATTGGATTGCGGTAATTGATTGATTTAATCTCGTCAGAAGAAAAGTAAAGGGTAAAGACTTGTAAGAGCGGTTTCTGATGGTCGAAAAAAATCCCACGATGAGGAGTTCCCACCCTCCTTAAATAACAGGAATGCGGCTGCCTAAACAACTAGCTTTCTCTACCAAGCAAGAGCATAAGTAGTCCTTAAGAAAATAGGAAAGGTCAGTCACCAAAGCTGTCCGCACGCCCAGTATCCGACCCTATAGTTACCTGGCATCTATCTGTCAACTAAATGGGGAAAAGAGAAAACATGTAAACACAAGTCACAGTAACGAAGCGATACTACTTTGGGCTCCAAGACATCAGTCGTCCGCACACTCTCTAGTCCTGCTGTATCCTTCCTCATATAATAGACAATCACTCTGATAGGAACCTGCTGTAAAGGTAACCAAGGTGCGGACTTAGTAGGTTAGGCACAACAGGCTGCTACCAGCAGTCGCCCAAAAACCACTCTGTAAGGAACTTCCTTGAGTAGTAGCCATACCGAGTAGTAAAGCAGCTGCACAGGAGTCCCCATTTTCGCTGTTTTTTCGCTGTTTTAGGCTTTCACCTTAACTGTGCTGGACCGGGAAGTGGATAAGACGCAGAAGAGAACCGGTTTGTATATGAACTTTGCACAAATCCTCACTACGGGAAGTTGAACAAAATAAATCCTCTGAATTCCGCTCAAAAGCAGGCAAATCTAAAACGCTGTATTACCAGAGATATCTCCTGCCCTCCCGAATCCCATCTTTTCACGGTTGTGCGTCAATTGAGATTTGCATATCTCTATTTATTTATTTTTGGAGCATTTTAACTAGTCCACTTCTCCGTATGATTCCCTTCCCAGCCCAATATGTTGCTAGACAATCCCTACGGTACTGGCGGTGTAATACGATACCACACAATGGAAACCATGAACATGAATTCCAGGACTGAACAACTCCCACTGTACGGAGGTACAGGGCATAAGTTTTGTAGGTTACACAGGGAGTGAGGGCAGCAAACCTCGCTTGTGGAACCTACAAAACTTATGCCCTGTACCTCCGTACTGCACATAGTAGAATCGAGCCAAAATGCCACTCCCAACCCCGGGCATCCCCACAAAAAAAAAGGCCAACCCCACTAGCTCCAAGCTTCCGAAACCCACGATCCCCATCCCCATCATTCGCCGCTATACTCTAGTCCTCTCCGCACAGTGAGATACTCGTACACCTCCTGGGTACCTGTGTACAGACCATATTCCTCAGAGGCTTAGAAAAGATTCAACGTAGTAGCTAGGTTCTTATTGAAGGAATACCTAAAGCGAGGAGCGAGGGGTTCAAGGATAGATCCAAGCCGCAATTTCTTTAGCCACTGCTCTAGCAATCAAAGCAGCAACAAAACCACGTAAAATGCTAAGGAGTATCGCGGGGCCAAAAATAATATCTGAAAAGTTTAATAACATACAGTCAGTTGACAGGATCCCAAAACACTGTAGGGTCCCCCAGGCTAACCATAAATTTGTCCTAGCATCGCACATACTAGTAGGCATGATAAAGTGGGAATATTCGGTGTTGGTTCTGCAGACATTCCTACGACCGCGTGGAACCAAACCGAGTTTAAGCACTGTGGAGTACTGTAGCGTTCTCTTGCGGATATCGGACGGAAGTCGATGGCAGAGCCTCTTGTGAGGATAACTTGTAGGAGAAAAATTGGAGGAAGTAAAGGCTCGCTGTAAAAGCCGAAGGATGATAGTCGGATGGCGGTAATTGATTGATTTGGCCTCGTCACAGGAAATGTGAAGGGGAAAGACTGTGAGAGCGGTTTCTGATGGTCGAAAAAAATCCCACGATGAGGAGTTCCCACACCCTCCTTAAATAACAGGAACTGCTGCCCAAACAGCCAGCTTTCTCTACCACGCAAGAGCATGCGTAGTCCCTAAGGAAAACACGGAAATATTTCTTCTATTTGAGTTTTTACGGTACTCAAGGGAGTTATTTACAGAGTGGTTCTTGGGCGGATGTGTGCCTAACCTACTAAGTCAACATCTTGGCTAGGGTTAGAATTGCGGGTTGGCTTTACAGCAGGTTCCCGTCAGAGTGATTGTCTACCATATGAGGGAGGATACAATAGGACTGGCGAGCGTGCGAACGACCGCCGATGGTGTCTTGGGAGTCCAAAGGTGGTATCTGGGTCGCTTCGTTACTGTGACTTGTGCTTAAATGTGTTCTCTTTTTTCCTATTTAGTTGACGGGTAGAGGCCAGGGATGAGGTCGGATACTGTTGAATGTGCAGTAGATAGCCTTGGTGATTGGCTGTTCTAGGACTTTGGAATCTCCTTTCCGAGCCACGCGAGGGGGAACACCGCAGACTGCGCCCCCAGTTCAGACAAAATAAATGGAATATACGATGCGCCTTACTAGGGGAGCTAACTCCAACGTCCCAGCACATGTTTCTTCTATTCGAGTTTTTGCGGTAGTAGTAATACCGAGTAGTAAAGTAGCTGCACAGGAGTCGCCATTTCCGCCGTTTCGAGCCTTCTCCTTAACTGTGCTGGACCGGGAAGTGGATCAAACGCAGAAGTGAACCGGGTTGTATTAATATTAATAATTATAATAATATAATACAGCCCTCCCTGATATACTGTATATTCTGTTTTATTTCTTTGTGAAATAGGTGGTTTGGTTGCCTTTACGTTTCAATGATCTGCAAACCTCGCAGTCCTACGTCCTCGGGCGAGAGTCACTCCCGGTATCACTGTCTGATGTTATGTACCAGAAATCCATTTCATGGTAGGATATTGGTACCTTCCATCCCGCCTCAGCCATTGCCGAACTGAAAAACTATTTAGCCTAAAGTCACAGTTTATCTGCGTATATAACACTAGTAACATTGTATCAGGAAGCTTAACGGCTTGTAGTAAACTGGCTCACAAGAGCCTGTAGACAATTGGGATAAGCCGGAAAAAAAATTCAAGATTCAGTGGGATAAAATACAAATACCAGAGCATGGTAGCAAAGGATGGAAATAAGAATCGTTTTGGAAGCTTTAAATTAGTGGGATTGGTGCTTTGTTGAATATTCCCCCCATCGTGTATAATAAATCTATGATTGAGCTGTTTCTATTGGTGCCGTTTGGAACTCCAATCGAGTGTCACCCACTTCGAATGTTGATTAATATCATTCAAAGTGGTAGGCACCTTGGTACGGTTAACGACGTTTCGTGGTGTACCGTAAACTCTCGTTAAGTCCACCATCGCCCATCGGCCTCGGATCCCTCCCGATCAGAGACAAAACACCCCGAGAAGGAATAACGTGTTCCAGATGCGGTATAGCTTATTTAAGATGAGCCATTGGATCTCATTAACCGGTATTCGTAATTTTGTTAACATGCCCTACTAAGCCTATTTGCAGTTTGGACTGTGATTTCTGTTGAGATCCCCGATGGTGGATTTGACGAGAGTTTACGGTAGTTGTTATTGATGTTGACGGTGCGTGTGATGGTATGACAAAGTAACTAACAGTAGCGCTTCGTCCAGCTAGGCCAGTGATCCGAGGAGAGTAGAGTAAAGTAAGATAGAAATGAAAAAATGAAAAAGCAAAAAAAAAGCAGCGAAAACCTTCCCCCTCCCCATCCCTCCATTCTCTTAAGCCGGTAACGCCTCTGTCGAACTCTCGTTGGGCAACTACAGATATAAACTCAATTAGCCACACCACCACTCCCCACAATTCATTCAAAGGAAACCCCACCGGAGGATTCTGCGGCTTATTCCCCCCAGCCGTAACTCTATTCAACCCAATTCCCACCCCTTCAATGACCGCCAGTAGGCATGCACACCCAATAGCACTATTCCTAGCCGCCCTAACCCCACCCCTAACAGCAAGAGCACCACCAGTGAAGAACCCAGCGATAATAGCATTGTACGGATCATCCTTCTGCCGAACCCCCTTGACGGCGCAGTCAAAGGTGGAGAATAGACCCCCCCAGACACCAAAGTTACCACCGAGGACGGGTGCTCGGGCTTTTATCGATGTGAGCGCTCCGATGGAGCGTTCGCCACTGGGAGAATTCTTGAAGCCTTTTACCCCGTGCCAGATTGCGCCGCCGACGGCCTAGAGGTTTTTTTTTCTTGTTAGCCCGAATGTGTTGAAGTGAGTGATGGGGGGATCCTACGCCCATGGCGAAGGCGCCACCGAAATCACTGAGGACCACCCATGGACAAGGGTCGCGGGAGTGGTCTATTATGCCCGATTGTCTCATCTTTTTTCTTTCTTTTTTTGGGGTAGATTTTGTTGTTCTTTGGTTTTGTTAATAAGGGAAAGGACAAGGAGAAAGGGAGAGAGAAAAAAGGGAAAAAATGGATCGCCTGCGGGTCCTCGTATGTGTTTATCTCAGGTGTGGTGGTGGTCGGGAAGTGAGGTTAGATGGAGGCGGACTTTTTTTTTCTCAACAGAGGTCAGAAAGCCAGGACGGTGGTGGGGGATACATATGCGTCTTGGCGCCGCTTTATCATCACGTGGTTAGAGAGTTTGCGCAAGAGGACCTGGTGGCAGTTAACGGAAAAGAAACCTAGGTCTCTGGATGAGTTTGCGCACCAGGCCTAGGTGGCTTGGTAGCTGGAAGATGGGAATTGAGTAGGGTAATATCGCATGGCCCTCAAATTTGTTCCCTGCTCAAATTAGGATTCCCAAATACAGTCTCCCCGGCTATAATGAACGCCAAGAATCCCGTCCTAAAAGCCCCGTTCACTAATTTTTACTATGGGCGTACAATAACCAAAAATTCATTATAGCGAGATTCATTATCAGGGGGCAACCGTACACAAGTTGGGTACTAGCCCTACTGACTGCCATAGAACAGGTGATAATCTACTACTGAATGCCCAATATTACCATCAGTAAAATCTTTTAATAAAATGTAAAAAGAGCGCTGTGTTGCTGCTGATTTATTGTTCTGCAGATCGGATTTCTTCAGGTCTGAAAAGCCCTATTTTACACTTCTTCCAGGTCTCGCTACCCACCTGGGTGCCCAAGACCTTTAGGTTAACAGAAAATAACCTGTTTCCCTGCCACCTAGGTCTCCTTGGGCAAACTCTCTATTGATGAAAGCTTATCGGTAGGTGTCTGGTTTGAGCCTAGACCAACCTTGGCACCTGGGCCAGGGTTCTCAGACATGATGGCTTAAGCGCAGCACCAGGGTTGTGTCTGAGCAAGAATCCGAGAGGCTGGTGGATCTACGATACCTACTAGTAGACTATCAGATGGTAACGAAACGGTTGGAATTATTACATGTAATTCTGGACCACAGCAACCCAGAGATACGACATAAAATCGTATGATATCAAAATTATCATCCACCGGAGGATAAGAGCATCAACCGCCGCTACTATACAAACCTACCTGACAGAGTGTCTATTTGCCCTAGCCCCACTAGCTTCCTCCCCGGCACTGCCCCTCCCAACAACACCCTTCCCCGCTGCAGAAACCAAGCTCATCGGCCGTGCTGCCGGTCCTGCGGCGTCCTCAACAGCCTTGGTGGGCATCTTCTCCGAGATCCTCCCTAGTCCCAATACACTCCAGTATGTGTGCTCTCTCTTCTCCTTCGCTTCCTTCCCAAGTCCACCATCATCCCTCTCAAGATCAGTCTCGTAAACCACACGCACCGACACAGGAACCTGAACAAGCCTATCATCCTCGGTAGCAAGCTCATTCCCGTTCTCGTCCAGTTCCCCGGGGAGCGGGAGCAGCGGCGGCACAACTTCTATAACTACGGTTGTCCAGTTCCTTCCCAGGTCCCAGACGGTGCCGATCAGCATCCCAGTTTTCCGCCCCTTCTTGATGGTGGCTGCCGGCGGGTTTGCAGTTGCCTGTAAGGCCTCGTCCCAGACGTCGGTGTTTGCGCCTACTTCGAAGGTTGGGCAGAGGATTGTTACGGTCGAGGGGTACCTTCCCGGCGTTTTGGCCGGCGTGGCGAGGGTGACGTTTATGGGATCAAATAAGGGGTTTGTGATTGTCAAGACGAATTGATGGGTTGAGAGGGGAGTGAGCGCAATATAGTTGAATGCTGTTGGGTCTAAGCGGGAGATTGAGAGCGCCGGTATGTAGTTCCTGTTATAATTAGCATCTGATGTGAAGTGAGGGAGAGGAAGAGTTGGGGGAGCAAACATCGCCACAAGCTTTATTCTGAACCTGATGGTAGTGGGCTTTGACTCTGGCTTTACAAGGATATGTCTGCAGGCTCTGCATCTTTTAGACCTCTTAGTCCTCAGCAATGCTGCAAGAGGCCTAAGATCCCGGATGAATCTCGGTTGGTGGTTCTGTGCAATTCTCTGCTCCTTATTAGTCGTTCCAGGAAATCTTACCTCCTTAATCCTTTCAATAAGCTCTTCCTCGTCATCCCCAATTTCCTTAACCGAGTCCCACTCCGTCCATTCAAGCTTCCCCTTCCCACCCACATTACTAAACCCCCCGATTCCCCGGCCAAAGCTCCGACTCCGACTACCAGATCCAAGCCCAGAATACAGTCCCATAAGTCGTGATAGCGCCCCGGGAGAGCTACCGTACTCATCTGCTCCCGCCCCAGCCCTTTGTTGTGCATAATGAGCTTTAAGCCTGAGAAACCGCTCCTCGGGACTCAATTCCCTCTTATCCTCCTCATCATCCGGAGTAATAATAGTCGGAGCACCCATGGAAGGGAAATAACCCTCGGAAGAAGCCGACACCGGGGAAAGCGGAGAGGAGAAAGATACCGTGGTAGCTCTAGCAAGAGCAGGAGGCTTCAGCTTCTCGGCCAATTGTGTAGTGATAGATGTTGGTTTCTCAAATTCGATTCCAATCTCCGCGGATGACCAGAGGCAGTGATTGCACAGGAGTATATACGGACCTGCCTGCCCCTCACCTGTTGGCGCCACAATCAAGGAGGCAAAACATATTGGACATGAGAAGCAATTCCGCGTACACCTACCGCCATAAAAGCATCCCAATCAGTCTCACCCCATCTCAAACCGTCTGATTAGGGGAGGAATACCGGTTTCCATCCGTCTTGACAGTAGAAGATGCTACCTCAAACAAACAATTCGGACAAAAGAAGCAAACAATCTCATCGTGCACGCAACGAGGGCATCGAATCTGCTTGCAATCCTCGCAGTATAGTAAATTATCCAGGGGAAAGAGCGAGAAATTAGAACGCGGTGCTCGGGGATCGAAGGTCTCCTCCTCCTCCTCGGACTCGTCCGGATCCTCCTCTGGTGCTGCCGGTGCGCCGGGCTTGGTGGGGGACTTGGGCGTTATCGCTATAGACTCGTCGCAGGGGCATGAGATGTGCACAGTGGGGAAGCTGTATGTGGTCAAGCGCGGCGCCATGATGGTGTCTGTGTTTGCCGTATCTGCCTGGCTGTTTGTGTAACCGTACCCGGAGCTCGTGGCGAGTTCGGAATGGATTAAGCTTGAATGTCATCAGAGCTCCATCTACAGTAGGAGCTTTGTTGAAGGTTGGCCTGCCAAGACAGCTTTTTGGTATGGGGGATCTGGTGGTTAGGGTCTGAGGCTCTGCTTCCCACAAAAATGTTTGCTTTTGGCGACCTAAATCCTTGCAAGCGAAGCCCCTTCAGGCCCATGTTGCTAAATGAGATGAGGTATCGGTAGACCGTACTCGTATCATACAACTTTATAAACCCTAATTAGACACTTAACTTTTGAATTACAAGTATTCCTTTTTTAAAATTAAAAAAAATAGATAAGATATCTCTATCTTCCTACTACCGGTAACCAATCAGCCAGGTTTATAAGCCCACTTCACGGAGTATCACTTGGAGACTGGACTGGCATGCGAGGACAGATGCAGGAAGAATTGTACGATACGGTACTGGCCGGTTAGCGTTTCAGGGAGACAAATTCTTACCAAGTCATTGAGCTCGCGTAACGGAGTTTGTGCCGTCCTCCGTTGCCCTGACTGCACACGATCATCAGGCTTTCATAAGGAGCCTTTCCCACCCGGAAACATGAAAATGCGGGAATCCAACTTTAGTATCACATACGGCACTCGAGTAGATTAGTTCGCTTAGAGCTCTACCAACGGGAGCTCCCCCGCCACCACCACCAATCCCTCGCTAACCTTTTTTTAAAGAAAGGGGGGAGAGGAAACAGGCAGGAGATCATGTCGCAGCCTCGCTTGCAAGCACCTTGCTACCTGTGCAGGCACCCGTGTGGTTCGATTGTTTGGATACAGTAGGATACCAAGTTGGCAGTTCGCAGTGCTCGAGTGACATTGTGTGATGATGCACACGGTATCCAATCCGACAGAAGTATCACAGGCCACGGACCCTTCGGTTCGGTGAGAAATATTTTGAGGTTGCTCTACCGAGAAGGCCCAAGGCGGGGTTTTTGTCTTAAAAATGTGATACATTCTAATTTGGCACTGCTGCAGCATTACGCGATTGATTCAACGTGTTCTTGGGATCCGCCTTATCTTAACTTAGGGGGGACCTACTTGTTGCTGTAAATTGGGGTCCATTTCCCACTATTTTATCTTGCAATGGCCTATACGTCCAGCGACGATAATACAATGACCTTAAGCACTTACTACGCCCCGTCCGACAATTCCGAAATTCTCCACCTCCTAAGCTTCCGCCGAACAAAACTTAACGATGCCGTCCTCTCCCCCGCAAAGCTCCGGCAGAATTGCCCTCTGGACCACGACCGAACAACTATGGCACCCCCGACCTCCTCCACCCATCCCTTCCCACCAGGCCTGGGCGACCTATCCGCATTCCTCCCGCTGGAAATAATCAACGAGATCCTCCTCTTCCTCGACATCTGCTCCCTCCTAACCTTCCGCCGGGTCAACACAACTGCTCTCGCAACTGTAAACGCTCTCCCCGAATACCGGGCAGTAATAACCCACGCGCCAGACGTCATCCGTGCCTACTTCGCCACAAATCTTTCTTCGCACACAAACGTCCACGAGCTCTTCCAAGCACTCACGAGCAAGCTGTGCAGCTACTGCAATTCCTTTGGAGCCTTCATATTCCTTCTGGAATGCAGGCGTGTGTGTTGGCACTGCCACACCCAGAATCCGGAATTGCTCCCAATATGCCGCGGTCTCGCGGCCGTTTCATTCGGCGTTTCACCGGAGGCATTGACGGGGTTTCCAGCGTTGCGGCCGGTTTCGGGGACCTACACCTTGCGGGGGATTCACTGCAGCTTGGCACGGGATCCCACACCATTGGTGTCGCGGGCCGCGGCGAGGAGATTAGCAGTCAAGGTTCACGGGAGCGAAGACGCTGTCGGAGCATTCGTCGGGGCTCAACGGGGATCGCAACTTTCTAGTTACCGCATACAGAAGGCTGTGTACAATAACATACACACATCGCCATACTCCTACCCGGCTTCCGAACGAGCCCCCAGTGAACCGGCATACTACACCGACAAGGACAACAAGGACGATGATGTCCGCCGGTACCAGGGGGTTGCTCCCCTCCCTGTGTTGAATCCTCGCACGGGAATGCTGGAACATGGCGTTTGCTGTATCGGTTGCGACGTGGCGTACTCGAAAGCACCGACCGTGGCGCACTACATCCCCTTTGGGAGGGTCGGTTGGCTGCGGCGGAAGCATGAGATGTTTGGCGAGGCGGGAGGCTTCCTGGAACACTTTTTCGCGTGCGAGCAGGCGAGAAGCATTTGGGAGGCGTGGAAAGAGAAGGGGGTTGTCGTCCCTGCTCCCGAGGGGTATGGTGGTGGCCACGGCGGTGGGATTGAGGTTTATGGAGAGGTTTTGGGAATGTTGCAAGCGCAGCTTACAGGGGCCATCGCCGGGGGGATTGTGGGGGCTGAGTGAGGAGTGGGATAGGTTAGTTTTCATGGCAGCATAATCATGGATACTCAATTGTAACGAGATTATTTACCAGGACCGGACAAGCAAATAAACTGCATATATACAAGTAGTAAATCTACCTAACTATGATAGCCGATCCCCATTCCCCTTCTATAGCTCTTGGATAAAAGTTATTGTTCCTGGGCCTAAGTACCCCTAAAAACCTCAATTTGTATGATACCTCTACCTCTCAATCAGTTAAAGCGAAAGTCACATCAACAGGTAGCCAATGATCTAGCAAATCCGAAATTCCCATTCCTCTGACGAATTCTACTGTCCCTGTGCAGTGCTCGTCAATTGCCATGGCCCATCCTAAAAAAAACTGGAGTCAAGTGCCAAGAATTTGCACTGGCGCTCATAGAAAAAGATACTTTTTTTTTTTTGAAAACTTGCCAATTTCGTATTGCCACCCTTCACCCAATATTGCACCGCATGCTCTAATATTGAAACCTCATAATTAAAATCCTTAGGATCACCATTTCACCAAGAATTGACCTACCCGCCCAGCAGGTGGTTGAATCCCAGCACTCCGAAAAACATCATCGTTAGTTGAAAAAAAGAAAGAGCGGCTACTAGCCATGACCTTGTTTTTTTTTGTCGGGCACTGTACTGTACCGGACCATACCATACCATACCCACCCACAACTCTCATGAACATACCTCCAGCACAGCCTAACCCGAGTGACACCCCATGACCCGCTACCAAACACCACCCCAAAACTTGGCAACCTCAGCGTGTTCGGCCATAGAGCAATGAAACTTTCGCATCCCGTCCGCTCTGCCGGTAAACGAGCGCCGCATCGCCTGGTTGGTATTACAATGGAGAATCCTGGATGCTGAACTCTCTCTCTAGTTCTTTTTGTTTCTTTTCCCCTTTTTTTCTTCCACTTTTTGGTCTCGGGATTGGTTTTTAGGGATTGGGGGCTTTGCGTGGATGGAGGGGTTTTTAGAGGCTACCTATAGTCCTCGCTAGATACAGTACTCGATGCTGCGGCTGTGGCAGGGCAAGGGCGGGAAAGCCGGAGGTTATCATTGCGATGGGAGAATTGGTACTTGTCTTTCCCTTTCATTGACCTGAAGGGGTGGGTGTCAAGGGGAAATATGAGACATGAACTTCTGGAAACTTCGGGATTGGTATCATGAGATGACTTGGGCTGATTTTCTAGAGGGACTAGCATGTTTATGTCACAAACCTTTTTCAGAGTATTTGCCATATTAGGTTTTCTTCCTTTTCTTCTTTCCTACCCCCTTTCCCTTTCTCGGGATTGGATGGGGTTGTGAAGGCTTTTGAGGGTGGGCATGGGGTGGTGTTGGAGCCATGGTGTATTTTGCTGTTTGCTTGCTGGATGGGCGGATCAGGATTGAAGTATATAATCTAGCCTTGGGCGGCCGTGTGAAACAGAGAAGAGAAGTCGTGCTTAGGAAAGATAATTCGCCGTCCGGTTGGTACTACTGGCTTCCGTAATGCACGGTGCCGCTCGAAACGGGCGGAAGAATCTGAGGGGAAACGTGCTGTATACGATAATCCGTTAGTATTTTAAGTCCTTTGAGAAATTTTAAATGTAGGTAGCTTTGAACGACAAAAGCCCAGTCATAAGATCTATGTGTTTCCGGTCCCATCCATCTCTTCGCCCCTTGTGCTCTTCCCTCTCTGTGCTATATGTTCCTGGCACCATGCGGTTCGCACATTGCTAGTTACTTGGAGCCTAGGCTTCGCTTACTCACTTTTCGTAATAATTCTAGATATATGAAGAAAATATCCATAGAAAACCTTCTTAAACAAGCCCAAAAGCGCTACAGCTACCCCAAACTTCCCGCCACGTCAATCCTAAGGCCATAATAAATAAACACACGGCTAAACCCAGTGAAAATAGAGGTAAACAAAATATCAGATACAAATTTCTGTAAATAGCACGTACAACAACCTGCCCACAAACAGAAGAGAGAGCAGAGCTCCAGCGCATCACTAAAGATAGCGCAATAGTTTCCAAAAATTCCCCGATCCGCAAAAAGCAGACCGGGAGCGTCAATGTAGTTGTAGTTTTCAACTAGCAAAAATCAGAGCTCAGACAAGTCTTCACTGCTACTGATCTTGCCCGTGCACAGGGATGGGGAGGAAAGAGAAGGGAAGGAAGAGGAGGGAGTTGGAGCTGTATTTATAGTCGAAGGAGTTAATGCCAAGACTTGGTTTGTGTGGGGGTGCGAGCGGCCAAATTGTGGATGTTCTGGGTTGAGGTAGGGTATATGGTGAGCTCTGACAATTAGTCTCTTGCCCTCGTGCCCCCTACTTGTCCTTTATGCTGTGCGACTGAAATCTACCTCTGACGGCGCGATAGCACACCGCTTTATCCATCACTCGGAATGCAGATTCAGATTGAACCCACCCAAGTTAGGCTCCCTATATCATGCTCCTTCTGATAGGCACTTCACCATCCTATAAAGTTAGGGATATAGTTACTAAAAAAAGCTCCCTCAGATTTTGGAACCTGCTTAGACTTACCACCAGGCGGCGGATAAAGACGGAAGATTCATTCTGGAGCAGAAGATAAATCGACAAAGTCAGGCTCCGAGATCCCTACAAGCATCATTCTCCCACTTTCCCACTTGTCTGACCCGATTTCGGAATGGATATGGGTAGAGCCGAAATCATAAGGCATCGCTCGCTCTGTTCCCTGCCGTCCCCGCTGTCCCACTGCTCGCCAAGTTCTTCTCTGGCATCGCATGCAGTCTCGCACCACCCTCGGAAAGCACTGCTCCACTCCATAGGGCCCTCGGGACGTTGGGAGCACTGTGTGCACTTTGCTAGAGTGTGCGTTCTGGGATGGGTCTTGTGGGATGTAAGGTGGGTTGAGGTTGTGGTATTTTTGGGTGAAGCTGGATTAGCTCAAGAGACTTACATCTCCTAGTTAGAGGTTGCTAATATTAGTCTGAGGCCGGCACAAAAAATATAGGGGTCGAGCTCATCGCCCATTTAGATTTGCTCCCTATCTAGGATTTAGAACATGGAGCACCAATTTTCCAAAGCCAGGGACTCATATATTAAAGATATGATAGCTAGTTAAGAAAGGAAAAGAAGAACAATATAGACCCATGATAAACAACGCTAAAAGGAAATAAAAAAACTGTTGTCCCCATGCAGATGCCCGGTTCGCCCGTTCCACTGGCGGAGGCTTTGGTGCTTATGCCGCTGCCCTTGCCAGGGGAGATTGTTACCGCCGCTGTATCCCATGTGACAATGAGGGCGCATGAGAGTCTGGGTGGTGGGTGGGCAACGAAGAACGCGAGGTGTGGAAAGCAAGGAAGCATGGTGAGCTCGTAGTCCTAGGAGCTGGGAGAGGTATATGTATAGGGGGTTCACGGACCCCGCGTCGGTGAGCTAGGGCCCCGCGCTGGCCGAGCAACCGGCTAAACCTTTTTCCGGCATCCTCCGAGGTTCAGCTCCCATCCCCCAAGCGATATTCCGGATGCTTTGCCCAATTGGCAATGGGTTGCTTCAACCCGCCATTTAAAGCAAAAATGTATGATGCTTCTCATTAGGCTCCATCTCCCACCAGTTGTCCCCCCACTGTCCTTAAATTCTCTACCAAGCGATAGATCATGCTTCCCACTCTCCTCATCTCTAGTTTTGAGAAAAGTGAAAATGTGTTCGGCCATAGAGCAATGAAACTTTCGCATCCCGTCCGCTCTGCGGTAAATAAGCATTGCATCGCCTGGTTAGTATTACGGTGGGTAACCACATGAGAATCCCGGGTGCTGAACTCTCTTGAGTTCTTTTTGTATCTTTTCTTCTTTCCTCTTTTTAGTCTCAGGTGGGTATTGGTGGTTGGTTTTGGGAATTTGGGATTTGCGCGGCTGGCGGATGAGGGTTGTAGTATGAGACTTTAAAAGGTGTTGAGGAATGCAAGTAGGGTGGTTTTAGAGGTGAATTGTTGTCTGAGTAGGCTATAGTACTCGATGTTACGGTCGTGATAGGTAGTGTCTGGGAAAGCGGAGGGTTATTTATTTAGGTAATTTAGCCTTGGTTGGGGGCGTGGGTGAGAGAAGTCAGTCGTGACTAGGAAATTTAATTTCTCGTCGGATGGGTACTTATGGCTTCTGTATTACGTGGTGCCACTTAGAGAGGTAGCAGATTTGGGGAGGGAAATGGGCTATCATAATCTGTTATCATTTTAGGTCTTTTGAGAAGCTTTGAATCTATGTAGTTTTGAATGATAAAAGCTCAGTTTTATCATACACGTATATGTATTTCCGGTACCATCCGCCTCCAGCGCAGTGTGCTGTTTTCCCTTTCTGTGCTTTATGTTTCCGGCATTATGAGATTCGCACATCGGTGGTTACTTAGAGCCTAAGCTTCACTTACTCCCACCTTTGGCAACGACTCTAGCATATTAACAAAGTTCCGTAGAAGACCTTCTCAAAACAAGTTCGAAAGTGGCATAATCAAATTTCTCACCACGTTAATCTCTTCAGGCCATTGGGAAAGACGTGGCTAAAGCTAGCGCAAATTTCTGTGAGCGGCACGCACTACAACCTGCCCACAAACAGAAGAGAGCAGAGCTCAAGCGCACCATTAAAGATAGCGCAATAGTTTCCAAAAATTCCCCGATCCGCAAAAGCAGACCGGGAGCGTCAATGTAGTTGTAGTTTTCAACTAGCAAAAATCAGAGCTCAGACAAGTCTTCACTGCTACTGATCTTGCCCGTGCACAGGGATGGGGAGGAAAGAGAAGGGAAGGAAGAGGAGGGAGTTGGAGCTGTATTTATAGTCGAAGGAGTTTATGCCAAGACTTGGTTTGTGGGGCGCGAGCGGCCAAATTGTGGATGTTCTGAGTTGAGGTAGGGTATATGGTGAGCTCTGACGATTAGTCACATGCCCTCATGCCCTCTACTCGTCTTTTATGCTATGGGACTAGAATCTACTTCCCGCGGGATTATAGCACACCGCTCTATTTATCACTTGGAAATGCAGATTCAGGCTGTAAACTCACCCAAGCTAGGCTCCCTATATCATGGTTCTCCTGACAGGCACTCCACCATCCTATAGAGTTAGGGATATACAGCGATAGACTATAGTTACTAGAAACTGCTCCCTCGTATTTTGGAAGGTACCTAGACTTGCCACCAGACAGTGGATAAAGACTGAAGGTTCAAATCGACAAAGTCAGGCCCAGAGATCCCTGCAAGGTTTGCTCTCCCACTTGTTTGACCCGATCTCGGAATAGATATAGGTAGAGCCGAAATCATAAGGCATCACTCATGCTGTCCCCCCCCATCTCGGTTGTCTTGCTGCTCAGCAGGGTCTTCTCTGGCAATGGCTCGCGGCCACGCACCACCACCCCCCGAAAGTACTGCCCCACTCCATAACTTAGGGCCCCCAGGATGTTGGGAGCACTGCGCGCATGTTGCTACTATAGAGTGTGCGTCCTGGGGTGGGTCTCTGGGATGTGAGGTGGGTGAGGTTGTGGCATTTTTGGGTGAGGCTGAATTAGCCCAAGAGACTTCTCGCACCTCCTGGTCCATGGTTGCTAATATTAGTCCTAGGCCGGGACAAAAAAAATAAAAATATATGGGTTCGAGCCCCTCGCCCATTCAAGCTTGCTCCCTATCTGGGATTCAGGACATGGAGCGACAATACTGTTCGTATATGGTTTTCTGCTCCTCTCAAATATGGTTCCTTTCTCCTCTCAAATATTTCTTTCAGCCCTTTATGTTTTCATACTCGTTACTGGTTGACTTGAAAGCCTATTGTGTGTTCCTTCATTGTTCCTTTTGTTCCTCTCAGGATACTTCTTTGATAGTCTTGTTTTTCCTTATTATGGGAACACGGTGGTAATGGCTGAACTCAATTGCTGTATTATATAGCTGAGCTATGGCTTTCTTAGTATTGAATGAACAAGCGTTGTCACGATAAGAGATCTTCACTACTTTCTGTTATCACTTCTTCGTCTGAGTTCCGTGCACATATTCCGATCGCATACCGTAAAAACTTGAATAATTGAATAATTGGACGGTGTGCTATGAAGTCCAGAATTCCCTTCTCTGGAAAGGGGGCAAAAAACACAGCAAAAACACGGCCCCTTCCCCCCCTCCGAGACAGAAAAAAAAACAAAAATTTCTTGACCTTACTAGGAGAGGAAAGTCCAACGACATAGCACACCGTCCAATTATTCAAGTTTTTACGGTATTACAACAAATACAAGAACTTATAATACTCCTCATCTGGCCCCACCGCTTACCAGTTGTCCCCACTGCCCTGAGTTTCTCAACCGAGTGATATATCATGCTTCCCACTCTCCTCATCTCTAGTTTTGCGAAAAGCGAAAATGTGTTCGGCCATGGAGCAATGAAAGTTTCGCATCCCGTCCGCTCTGCGGGTAAACAAGCATTGCATCGCCAGGTTAGTATTACGCTGGGTGACCACGTGAGAATCCCGGGTGCTGAACTCTCGAGTCCATTTTTTGCTCTTTTATATGTTTGACATTATTATATATACTCTTGCAGCGGTGGGTTGTTGAGGGGATTGGAATTTTGGGGAGATGCTGAGGGATACGGTTCTTATACACTAAAAGGGACCGACAGGCTTTGTGGGTGTCGACTTGTGGAGCTGGCTTGCTTTGGGATTTTGGTTTGGGAATACAGCAGCCATCGGCCTGAATTCTGTCGTTCTATAATTTTTTGTGAAGCTGCCCATGGAACTGAGGGACGTCCTGGAATGGTAGGAGCTGGGTGGGCGGGCAGGAGCTTTTTTGAGCGGCTTAAAGAGTGACGTGGGGACTGCTGAAAGCTTGGGAGTATTTTCGGGAGTGTGCACGCAAGAGGTCACCCTACATGGTGAAGCAGGCATTAGAGAAGGGGTAAATCAAGTGGAGTTGGCGGCGGACAATAGTTGGATTTCATTTGGATGATCGTTCAGTGGTGGCATTGGGTCGATTGGTGCATCGCCATGGTAATGAGTGGGCCCGGGGTGGATAGATCTGTGATTGGCATAGCTTGTATAGCAGATGATATATACCGCGGAAGCTCTTGAAGTGCGCCATCAGGTGTTCGGTAAAAATCAGCCCCCAACCCCCAATAGATTTAGTTAGAAGGCGTACTCATCCCAAGCAAGCACTACCTGAACAAATGCGGTGAGTGAAGGCCACTTTTTAGAATTCCCACTATAATTGCCTTAGCTAACTATGCAGGTGGGCCTCCTGGGTATGTCATACCTCTCTGAAAGGCCCTGGGTTGTCCCAGAATTCTCAATGTTTTCCTCCAAGATGGACATGTATGATCTGGTGCTTCTTTCCCACGCCACCGTCTTTGGCCCCAGAAATCACCTGAACTTGAATTTCCGGGTGAGTTCACTTCGGCGGGGTTGGCTTAAGTTGGGCTCAGTCGCTAGGCTTCATGGTTTTGGGGTGTTGGGAAGGGAGTTTTTCATTGCACCTCAAGTAAATTTACCTTTAGCTTGCCATATTTGCTGTTTTCACTCTGGTTGTCGCAACTTTGGAAAACAGACGTTGTCGGTTTTTGTGAAAGAGTTTTTTTTACCGTAATTTTAGTTACGCCACTGGGCAACTTGGGGAACTGACGCAAGCTTGGGGAAATTAATTTGAGAAAAAAACACCACCTCTCGGAAAAAAAACAGCACTCAGTTTTCCAAAGCGACAACTAAAGTGAAAACAGCAGTAACAGAGACTCAAGTGAACTAAAGGAGCCCATCCTCCCACCCAGCAAAAGATAACCCCCACCCTGCCTGGCCCTGTATCACCACCTAGCACGCCTGTCCCTATCTGACCCTGCCCGCACCTTCCGGGCCCTCCTCTACAGACTTGTCCTAGCGGTCCCAGCAGTGCCCCCACCCACTGGGCCATCCCCTACCCGGCAGTGAAGCCGGGTCTCCCCAATGAAGTCCCCGGTGATTGGCGGACCCATGTTCCGACCCCCTAGCCAACAGCCGCAGGAGGTGGGACTGACCCCTCCCTCATTCAGTCCCTGTCTGGTCATCCATCTCTAGGATCTCCTAGATGGCCAATTTCGCACAGAGGGCAGTATGGAGGAGCGGAAAGCCCCAGGGGGTTGTTAATAGACGATCATAATGATCGCCACACGGAGCTCCGTAAGGAACGTGGCTAGGGGAGGAAAACTTGGATAGGAATGCTAAAGAATGTGAGATAGCAAGGTCAGTAATTAGGATTGTCTGGAGGCTCTAAATATCTTGAACAAACCTCCGATTTCAGAGAACGTCTCAAGGGGCGTCGCAGAGAATGTCCCAGAGAACATCGCAAACATCGTAAACGCCGTATGATGTGTGGTGAGAGTGTGGAGTTGGTCCTCTCCGGGGGGACGAGAAGGGACTAGGTCCATGACAGTTCTACAAACAAGAGGGCGGAAGCCCCTTGTAGTCCGCAGACACGGCAAATTCCTTCCTATTATCTGCCTTACGAGCAGGATTCCGAACCATCCGTGGGCTCGACGGTGCTCTCCCGTTGGACTGCCTAGAGCACTTGACCAGATTAGACCACCTCTAGCAGTCTATCCAGGTCAACGGAATCCCGGGACGGCTGCCCTCGGCTCCGACGGCGGGCCCTATAGGGTGAGACAGTGCCCCTCGCTGGTAGGACTGCAGGCCTCGCCAAGGGATGGAGGATTTCTCTCCTGGATATGACGCGGAGGTTTTCTAGGTCGAAGACGACGCACCCCTGGGGGTTCATGCCGGGGGGGCAACCCCCAGCGATGAATTCGTCAAAGGTAATGGATGGATTTTCCTCCGCATCACGAAGCGGGGGAAGGATTTCCTATAGATAAAATTGACTTGTTAGTAAAAAAAATTAGTAGCAGGATATAGAAGAGCCTTGCATATGTTTCGGGGTTGGGGGTGTTCCCAGCAGAGGGCCCGGTGCCCAGTGGGGGTGCGGGACGGCGAAGGACTGTTAAAAATAGTGGTGTTGTTTGCGATGAAGGTCATTATCGGACTGAATGATTTTACTAAGAGAAGCGCAGTAGTTCAAGCGAAGGAGAGTAATTCGTACCGAAGCGGTTAAGAAGTTGTGAGATGACTTGAGAAAAGAAGAGAAAGGGAGGGGGAGAAAAGGCGAGGACGAAGGAGGTTATATAGGAGAAAAACTTTCAGCCCTTGCGTGCCCACAAGCACATACGCGTACTACTGCCTACAAGTGCGGGGATTTCCCACATGGACGGCTAAGGTGAGTGATGTTTCGGTATTTCGCTTCCGAGTGTGCCTATCTCAATCCCGAAATCCGGTCAAACAGAAGGAATGAATGGCCCTGGTACGATACGATACGATAAGAATCCCGCCCCACCTCCAAGACGGGTATACTGTGCCGTTGGAAGCACTACTTGCGAGGACCCACGACCCGCCGGAAACATTTCCACAACAAATTGCTTCATCATAATAGCTTACGACATCTTTCTGAGTTTTCACCCATCCCACTACAAAGCTGATTTGCCACCACCAGTGCTCTATCCCCACCCTGTGTTTCCCATGTCTGCTGGTCTCCTAAGGTATAGCACCGGGCAAATGTAACGTATTGTAGGTACTCTCTTGGAAACCATCCCCCAAGTTTAATGGTTTAACTTACCACTCAACCAAAACATGACTTTTTTTTATTTAAGAGAAGAGATATACTCTTTGAGGGACCCCATCAGGGTTGCTCTTAAATTAGCCCCAATGGGTAGGCAGGGTTAAGGGTTAAGGCGAGGCAAATGTCACGGAAAAAAAGTGCTCATGAGGTGCCAAGTATTAATTGTATCATGAGACATCACTCGAACCATATATCGGGTATCAGTTGAAAATAATCGAAGCAGAGGTAATGATCGGCGAGGAGGGTTTTACGCAGAGGAGTGGAGCTGCCTAAGCAAACACATAGAGTTTGTATTAAGTGGTAAAGGAATTCATAATTTGTTCCAATAGTTATGTATTATAGAAAAGCGAGTTAAAGAGGAAGAGTGAATGTAAAGAGCTTAGGAAAGAACAGGGGGAAAGGACGAAGCAAGAAGAGGACAGGAAGGAGGGGGAACGAATGAGGAGAAGCTTTCAAGGCTTTCGCGTGTCCCTCCGTTGGTGCATTCTGGTACCGCTGCCGCTAAAGAGTGTGAGTGTAGGCATTTTCCACACCAAATGAGAAACATGAGAACGTGTTCGGGCATAGAGCAACACAAGTTTCGCACCCCGTCCGCTCTGCCGTAAGCAAGACGGCATGCTGCCTTGCGCAGGTAGTCCATGACGACGACAAACTTTATCTATCCTGACATTTCCTCGCTCCCGATTGCCAAAATCACATCTGGGTCAGGCTTGCGAAGCACTTCCACCAAAGAGGGCCAAAACAACCCATGCTAGATTCGGGAGATATGAGATAATTGGGGGATCTTTGGCTCTGTTGCCTCAGGGCATATAGCCCTCACCCTCCTGTCCCTTAATCTTCTTTTCTACCCTTTTTCTTCCCACCACCACAAAAAAACCATTACCCTTCAAATGGCCCCGCTACCGCTCTCAGCCCCCGATGGGACGGGTGCTCTCAACAACCTGCTCTCAACCCTCTCCTCTCTCTTTAAGTTCAGAACTTCCCAACCCACTCTTTCCCCATCCGCTCGGAAAGAAGCAGAGACCCTCGAGCTAACTAAGCTCAATATCTCGTCTTCTGGTCCCCCTACTGCCTCACAGCTGCCTAGCACGTTTACTTTGAGACCCCCAGGACCGCAAAAAGAGGCTTGGTGGAAAAGTCCTGATTTATCGAGCACCGATGGGGGCGAGGAATTGATGTTGAACCCGTGGAAGGATAACCGCAGACGCTCTCGTACATTCATCTCTCTCCAATAGCAAAAACTCCTATGATGCTAATCTACAAAACAGTTCCAGATCAGGAACCCGTCGCTATGACAATGAACGGGACCAGCATAGACACCCCAGTTAAGCAGGAGCCGAATGATGGTCGCCTGATCTTCGTCATGATATTCGCCTACGTCGCTACAATACTCACTGGGGCTGTCCTCCTGCAGGCCCTAGCCACAATCGAGGATAAGCTACTCGCCAACCTAAAACGGTCCTGGGAGGGACTTGAAGAGGAGGCGGGTATGGGGAAGGCTTTGCGCCGGGTAATGTATACCTCTACCGTCCTTGCCTTGGTGATTACGCTTGGATTCGGGTCCTTTGCTCTTTGGGAACTTTTTTCGTGGGGGAGATTGGTTAATTGAGGCTTTAATCTCCATAGATCCCGCCAAGAGAGCGGATGGTCTCTTGATATTTTTTCCTTTCCCACTCCTGGGGACGTTTTGTATATATTCCAGTATAATACGCTAGGCATGTGGATAAACCCGTGGAACACTATCTATCATCCGACCCCAAGTGCCACAGCTGGGTTCCCCGTGATTTCGATACAAGCGGGAAAGATGTTCTCACAACCTGGCACCAAGTCCCGCGGAGATAGGGTCTGTGCTTTAAGATATCCATAGAGACAGCCAAGTACTCGAGTATGTACCAGAATAAGCTTAGGTTGGCTTTAATGATATTATCTCTATTTCTGGTGCATTTCACTCGCCGGCACGGGCAAGATGCCGGGAGGCGAGAATGTACCAGCCATTTAGGTTGCTCCTTGACAAGAATGATGATTTCCAGGTGAGAGTAGTTTGTTGGGGTTCCTGGCAAAGACTTTGAGTGGTTTGCAATGGGAGGACAGTGGCGACTTGCCCTTATGAATATAGTCCTTCTTATATGGAAAGCTGTGCTACATGTTTTTAGCGAGTCGGATAGACACCTTACCAAAGTTAAGACATATGCACGGGTGCTGGAGGATTTTTTTGGGCCAAGAGGTGGGATAGGGACTAACCACAGCATTACTCTTTCGTCATGGATTCAGCTAAGACATTGGGCTAAATATCCAGCATACGATCCTCCGAAACCTCATTTTCCTATTGAATTGACTACAAGCCTGTTTCTACTGTCTTCTGCCATTAATACTGCTACTGGAAAAATAGATGGAAAGGGAGATGTGCTGTTGGGGGGAAAGGATGGCAATGAGAATTTGGGATTTATCTTGAATATGGCCACTCACATTGCCACTCCCGACTTGGCCGCTTCCAGCAGCCTTTTCAGGGTAGCGGAAGCCGAGTACTGCCCTCTTTGGCTCGGAAGGCGGGCCAAATAGGGTGAGACGGCCCTTTTCGCGGGTAGGGGTCTGACTGCGGGCCATGCCAAGCGATGGCTTGAGCAATACGGAATAGCCGGGGGAGGCGCGACTGCCGGAGGGGTGGCATGGCGCGAGCTTTTGAAAATAAATGAGTTGAAAGTGGAGGTAATGATCAGACAAAAGGATTTCGGCAGAGTGAAGTAAAGAGATTCAAGCGCAGGTGAGTAATTGGCCTTGGAGCGCTTGAGGGGTTTTATGATAGCTGGAGAACTTCAAAGGAAAGAAAGGAAAGGAAAGGGATGGCTGGGAAGATGTGAGGCCGGGGGAGCTGTAGGACTGGGTGACTGTTGAAAACAGAAATGTTGAAAATGGAGGTAGCTATCGGACTAAAGGATTTCGGTTGAGTGAAATGGAGTAGTTGAAGTCAACAAGAAGTTTTGTATTGCAGTGGTGAAGGAGCTGGTGGATAGCTGAAGTAAAGTAGCCAGAAGAAGGGAAATGAAAGACACGACAGGGATGAGGGACAGCCGGGGGGAGTGGGAAGGAGGAGGATTGTTAAAAATGAAGGAGTTGAGAATCAATGTAATGATGGGATTAAGGGATTTTGCCTAGTGAAGCGATGTGGATCAAGTGTACGAGAGTAATTCTTATTGAAGCGATTAAAGAGTTGTGAGATGGCTGGGGAAAAAAGAGGGAGAGAAAGGGAAACAAAGACAAGTAGGAAGGAAATATTATCGGAGAATGAGATTTATCGTTTGCGTGACCCATGAGTGTATAAAAGTACTGCCGCCTACAAGTGCCAACATTTCCAATAGGGACAGCGAAAGAGGGGATGAGTGATGTCCTGCGGTTTGACCTTTGCCATTTCTACTCTGGAATCTAGCCAAACAGATATAATGAATGACCAAGGTATTATAGGAATTTCTCAGTCTAACATGATGGCATATCCTCTAGCCCCGTATCACTTTTTCCATCGTTGGAATCGACCTGAGAATTGAGCTACCAGGTATGGTTTGCTCATGCCCCCCGCCGCTGAGGATTGTAGAGTGTGCCTGAACCTGTTATTGATGGAGGCAGCAAATGAATGCAATATTCAGTCCAGAGGAGGAGAGGAAATATCCCCAAATTAGACTCCGAGGTTCATACCCAGTTTATCCATTGCTTTTGTTTGGTGAGATTTGGGAGGGGCGCTAGGCTGACTCAGAGGAGAAATCACCAAGCATCACTCATTTCATCCGTGCAGTCCCTGTAGGTTTTCTTGTTATCGTCTTCCATTGTCCACAAACAACAGTTTTGTCTCATGAGTTTCTTTCCTATATCATTCCTTCCGATCTGGTTGCATCTCATGTGGTGGTGGTGGTGGTGGTGGTGGTGAAATATGGTTGGTTGGGTCATGGTTATTCGGCGGCTATTTCGTATCCGCTAGGCGTCTTTACACTCTTCGAGTTTGGAGGCATGTAGACTACCTGGCTAGAACTCATGATGCGTTATGAGCTGAAAACGGGAACTAGTTCCTTCTCACGAAAGATGAGGTCACCAATTTTCTCTATATATGTCCGGCCATTTTGCCCTCTAGTTTGGTTGACCGCAAGTAAGAATGATACGGCGAGTCGAAGTTGCGCAAAGACTTTAACAAACACCAGCTTCTACACATTGGGGCTTATTCCAACCGTCCGTGTTGGAGGTAGCTGCACTTGGTGTGGGAAATTCCGGTACTGTAGGGGAGGCGGTGTCCCGCGTATGCCCCAGGGGAGGGATACACAAGCTATGAAAAATCTCCTTATGCTTGCATATCCCCCATTCTTACCCTTTCCCTACCCGATCCCCTCCTTCGTGTTTCTAACGTTTCCCTAGAGCCTTCCTTTCTACACACTCATCTCAGTCGATCATGAACTTCTTCACCGCTTGATACACACTTTATGTCTCCATTGGAGCCACTCCATTCAGCAGGTAAAACCCTCATCGCTGATCATTACCTCCTCCCCGATTATTTTCCGCAATCCCTTTTGGAAAAGCCCACACTTATAGGCAGCAGCACCCGTATGTACTCATCGGACGAGCAAAAGCAGCGTTGGAAGCTTTTCTCCTGTATAAACCCTCCTTCTCTCTCGCCTTTATTCTCTTTTCCGCTGCGTTCTTTCCTCAGGCTATCTTACAATTCCTTAACCGCTTCGATACAAATTACTCTGGTTGACTGGAGCCACTTTTGTTTGCCCCGCTTCACTCTGTACAATCCTTTATCCGGATTATTACCTCCATTTCCACGCCTCTATTTTTAATGGTCCCCCGCCATGCAGCGTCCCCACCTTCACTTGGCATGGCCTGAAATCCTACTCCTAACGCGAAGAATACTGTCTCACCTTATGGAGCTCCCAGTGCCAAAGACAGATCCTAGGATTTCGCCGCCCTGGACAGACTGCTAGTGGGGCTCGAGTTCTGCCTGGGGCTCTTGGCAATCAATCACCCGAACCCCATTGGGCCCCGCACTGTTCGGGACATTAGAGGTTGATGCCGAAAAGCTCCATATTGATGGCGTCAGTACCAGATAGCCTAGCCGAAGCAGGATTTGCCATGAGTCAATGACTTCAAGTGCCCTTGTGTCCTTGCTTTTCCAACCCTCACAGCAACCTTACCGAGATCTTGCGCCCCGAACTACGAAAACAACCCAGGCTCTAGAAGAACAGACGAGGGTTCTGAGTGAGGAGGTGTCTATCCTGCATCCTTTAAAAGACACAGCAGTTGACATACGAAAACGTTTTTTCGATATATTTCGGCGTCGTGAGAGGAGGTCGGCCACCGGGGATCCTTTATCTATTAGAGCGGGGAACGGTAGGGCACATACAAGGATATATGCACCGATGTGTGTCTCTTTCACAATGGTTTGATGGGCTCCAACGACACTTTTATTTCCTTATACGGCATGCTGTGGTAGGCGGCTGAGGAGCTTTTGGGTACCTTAATTGATTTCTATGGGTCCCCCATGACCATTTCTATTCCTGACAAGATTCCTACATAACCATAAACTCACACCTCCCGCCAACGCCCATCATCTCCCCAATCTCAACTGCTCCCTCCTCTTCCTTATCAGCACGGCAGCAACAGCACATATACCCAATCTTCTAAGCCGCTCCTAGTTCAGACTCAGGCGCAGCGAAGCTTCGCAGACAACACGTCTCGGACTACACCTCGCGATTAATGGAGTACACGGCAAAGTGCATACAAACATCTAATAATCGCCATGAACAAACGAGCAACTAGACTTCCAAATTCCAGCCCGGGGTGGAACAAAGGGGGGGTTTTCGGCTACTCCAGCTATCATACAACTCCTTAGCCGCTTCAAGGCAAATTACTCTCGTTCACCTAGACAGCATCACTTCACTCCGTCGAAACCCTTCCGTCCGATCATTTCCCCCGCTATCAACTCCTCTATTTTCAACAGCTCCCTGCCCCAGCACCTCTGCTTTCCCCTATCATCCCGCATCGGCCTAGCTACCCCTTGGCATGGCCTGTACCCCTACCCCTATCTGCGAAAAGCACTATCCCACCCCATCGGGCACGCTATCCAAGTCAAAGACGGCTGTTCTGGGATTTCGCTGCCCTGGACAAACTGCTTGAGGCGGCCGTACGTGCGACAGATCGACGGTGCGAGAGATTGGCTTTTGGGAATGAACGGGTTTCGGAGGTGGAGAAGTGGTGAAGGCGAGTCGTCTTGTTGCACCACGAGAAGAGTGAGGGAAACATATCCACGGTAAGTGCCTACCCTATCTGAAAGAACCAGGAAATGTTGTCCACGGCCAGTAATACCGCTACCGTAGTTCGTTAGTCACCGATAGCCTGCACGATGGACCTTGCGCGGAAGACATTGCGATCACAATATTCTGCTTCGACTTCCACGACCAGCAGGAGCAGACAACTACTCGAGAAACAGTCATGGGAGCCATCCTAAAACAGCTGGTGGTTAGAAGGGAAGTGATGGAGCACGTGCGGAACACATTTCAAAAAGCGAAAAATTAGTCGGTGGTCTAGGTCTGCCACTTCCGGATATGATGTAGAGGTTGAGGCAGGCTGTTGTCAATTACCTCAGGTTTTCATCTATACTAGTACAAGGGTCAGGGATAAAATAGTGGTACGGAGCAGGGGTATTGGTGTTGATTTTTGTCAAAATTAGTGGTACTGCACACAGCAACCAGCTCGTCCAGAAATGCAAGCCTTCCATTGCTTAACATGAGCTTAGAAAGAATTGTTTTTTTTAATTGAGGTATTCAATAAGAGGCTAGGTATGATACCTCTATATTAATTATATCTTGTTAAAACTGATCAAGGCAGGAGTAAATAGAGGTCTCATCAGGGTCATGATTCTTATGTGTGCCATTGCTACTAGCATTTCAGTTATGCAGCGTACCATTCTTTTATCCCTGACCCTTGTATCAGTGATTTGAATAAATGTTATCCTAAGCATCTACTTTGGCTTCTTGAACCACTGAAGGATATTGTGCAGGAGTCACTAAGTGCGCCGAAGATTTGTCACAGGGGGTCGCTGGCTGAGGCCGGAGTTATGGTTATTTCACCACCCGTGTTGTGACGCCCGTCAGTCCCAAGACCCACAACATAAAAAAATATTCGGAGAAGAGGCTGGGGACGGAACACAGGGCATGACGCTGCTTCCGATGCTCTAAGGGCGGATATCCGGAGAATTATCCCTGAAGAATCTCTGAAATGCGTGCAGGAGCCTCCACAGTTCCCAACTCGATGCATGATTTTATATTGACTAATAATGATCGTTTGCAAACCCCTCCTCGCTCCGCAACACACTGGCGCTATGATACCCTGGGAGAGATTACCATCTTGAGGGAAGAACAGAAGTTGAGCAAGCAAGGTGACCAAGGGCAGTCATTTCGGGGATGCATGCGTGATAACCCTGGCACGAATTGGAGGCGGGGAGGCGGGTGGGTAGGCATAGACTCAAGTTAGGGGGTCGTTGGTTGAGTATTGGACTCGGAGCGGCTATCACACACCGGCGGGCTATTTCCGGCCTTAATAATATCATATCATAGTAGAGATGGAGTTTTTCCATCTTTAAACCGTGGTATCGTACAATCAAGGCCATTGGAATAGTTATTTAAGAGACACACATATAATAAATGCATAGGTTCAACAGCATACCGGCAATTTTATCACCTAACTAGTCGTATAAAATGGTCAAGTATCATAATATCATACCAAGATACTTACTTACTACTCCTTCAGCGTGGATTTCTGGTGTTCTTCTTCTTTTCCGCCCTTTTTGACCCCGTCCGAGTATGATACTCCACTATATTATTATAGACCGTACTTATAGTAAATCTCAAAGACTTCTTTTCTCTTGGGGGGGGGGGGGGGGGGGGGGGGGCGGGGGCGGGGCGGGGGGC
>Ga0307513_10000564_pt1 | contig 53136 bp, 35 predicted proteins | sample 15_EM_MG_FD_202174 | JGI IMG/M metagenome (GOLD analysis project Ga0307513, IMG submission 202174) | Populus trichocarpa ectomycorrhiza microbial communities from riparian zone in the Pacific Northwest, United States - 15_EM | ecosystem: Host-associated > Plants > Roots > Unclassified | place... | reverse complement strand
CGGGATGTGAGAGGTTGCGGTTGAAAGGCGTCCGGACGCATTGGAGGCGGCCCTTTCACTTCCGGACGGAATGAACCCGGGCGGACGCACCCAGAACTCGAGTTTACGTTATAAGCGCCTGGAACATCCGGTGCACAGGGTGAGCGGGGAGAGATGGGGCGCAAGATGATTTTTTTGCTGATGAAACCTGGTTGTTGGGTATCGGGTGATCAAATCACCTTTTGTTTAACACAGTCAGCTTACCAGGTAATGCTGTTCCATGTATTCTTCCCGAATTCACATTTTTAACCCTGCCCTGTACCACGAATTTATGCCTGTCCCTTGTACTAGCAGAATTTTCACTGCTTGAGGTGAAACGCAGCGGCCAAAACCTGTCACCCTACCTTGCATCGGCTATAACCTTTACACTACGCACTCATATCGGGGCCCCCGCTAAGTCTCTAGTCTCATTTCCAGTCTCCCTAAATAATGCGGTAACCCCCGCGTCACCCCACCATGACCGCAACCCCGCAAGTGTGTTTTACCGCTGCCACTTTCTCCTTCCTCTCACTCCCCTCCAACCCTCTCCTGCAGGTTAAAACACCACTTTGAAGTAATTGTTGTCTTGCCTCCCCCCCCGAGACTAAGCCTTCAGTAAAAACATAGCTTAAATTTATCTTTCAGTGGAAGGAAGTCATAGGCAATTGGGATGCACAAAGCCATCACATACCAGTTGCGCCCTTCACTAGTATCTTCCCCCTCGAACCAAGTCCAGGATTTTCAAGCGCCAGTTTAAATATCTACTCATACTCGCTTCAGCCGAGTTTAGTGCGAATGGAGGGCTACTACTGTATTGAGAGATAATCTAATGTGGTTTGAAATTTTAATCATGCTATTATACTCATATTATTATTTTGGCTGCTGGTCATTTACTTTTCAAAGATTTAGTCTATTTTTTCTCAATTTCCCCCAGCCGGAGTGTGGACGTGTGAGGCGGGTGGGGAGTGAGGCTTGGCATGGCGACTCCGATGAATTGTGCCACACTCTAGTGATCGAGATAGCGGTAGTGGCACCGATCAACAGTCACACTATCCCCTGAACAGGGACCTTGCTGCCCTCTTGTCAAGGACTTTTTGGCAAGGAGGCTCCCACCGCGCAGTTAACCCACTTTTCCATTCGCAAGCACCTCCGCTCCCGCCCGGAGCTCATTGATAGCTCACTAGACGGTTGCAAGAACCTGCTTAGTCGCTTGAGTTCGCAGCAAGTCAAGGTCTTTCGAATACCCCACCCCCAACCCCCAAAGTGCAGCCTTTCTCCATCTCCAACACGCCCTCCCCCCCGACACATACAGTCCCCCGAATATTTTCTACATTATATTGGACAATCCACGGAAAGCCGGACCTCTCGGATTGTGCGAGGTTGCTCGCTCTGAAGTTATTTGATAACCACAACCTCGTATCCACTAAAACCATTTCGAGGGCACAGAAGCTGTGTGTTTACCGTGTTGATTTCGATAAGATTTCCCTGCTCAACTGCCTATACCGCCCATCCATCTTTGGGATTGATGAGATTGCAGTGTGTTTGGTGGAGATGGAAGGCTGCGATACGAACAAGAGAACTAGCATGGGCGATACACCTCTCGCATGGGCTGCGGGGAATGGGCACGATGGAGTGGTGAAACTACTACTCGGCAGGCACGACATCGACCCTGATAAGCCAGGTGAGGCCGGCCAAACGCCACTGTTGCGGGCCGCTAGCAATGGGCATGGGGGAGTTGTGAAAATTCTCCTTGGGCGAGATGACGTCAACCCCAACGAGCCAAATATATACGGGCGAACACCACTTTGGCTTGCTGCCTTCAATGGGCACGAGGGAGTTGTGAAAATACTACTCGGGCGAGACGACGCCAACCCCAACGAACCAGATATACACGGCCAAACACCACTTTGGCTTGCTACCAACGGTGGGCACGAGGGAGTTGTGAAAATGCTACTCGGGCGAGACGACGTCAACCCCAACGAGCCAGATAGACACGGCCAAACACCGCTTTGGCTTGCTGCCTTCAATGGACACGAGGGAGTTGTGAAAACGTTACTCGGGCGGGACGACATTAACCCCGACATGCCGAGTACGGAGGGCCGAACACCACTCTGGTGGGCTGCTTGCAGGGGGCATGAGGGGGTTGTGGAAATGCTACTCGAACGAGACGACGTCAACCCTAACAAACCAGATCAGTATGGCGAAACACCTCTCCTGCGGGCTTCTTGCGGTGGAAATGAGACAATAGTGAGATTACTACTCGGCCGGGGTGACATCGATCCCGACATGCCAAATAGCCAGGGCCAAACACCCCTGTTGTTGGCTACTAAGAGTTGCCACGCGGGAGTGATATCTCTACTACAGCCCCCAACATCTGCCACCCACAGCCCGGCCTAAGCCCAAGGAAACATCCCCCCCCCCCTACAGCCCTTGGATACTATTTCAATAACCTGTGTGCTATTTTCGCAAGGACCGCACCAGCCACAAGCGTGTCTGCCGCTGCCACTGCCTCCCTCCTCCTCTCACTCCCGCCAAACCTCCCCCGACGGCTTAAAACGCTACCCTGTCTTGATAGCGATCTTGCCTTTCCTCCCCGGGTCAGCCTACCACAGAAAGTCTGCTTAGAATTTATTTTTTCTGTCAAAGGAAATCATATGCAATGGGAATGCATGCATCTATCTTGTTCCCGACCAACACCCTATCCGGATTTTTCTTAGAGTCAAGTTAAGATTTGTGTCTCCTGTTTCAAATCTAGAATTTAGCCTGAGACCAGGGGTGTCTCTGATGTATTGAAATAAGCTAGCGTGGCTTTGTTGTTCATTTTTTTCTCCAGAATCTATTGTTACGACGGGTGTCTAAATACAGGAGGGGGGAATCTACAATTCAAGTATTTCTGGCACTCATGGAAAGCGGCGTAACCGCTAGTTGTTAACAAGTAATGCATGCCCGGACTTTAACTTGAAGCCCAAATCTACCGCATGTCTAATCCTGGCGTACCAAACAGGGCCTAGGGCACGGCGGCGACTTGTTCCCATTATAGACATGGTTTAACACTTATCTGGGATGCCCTCCAGACCTGGGAATCGAGGTGAGGGTGCGGGGCTGTTGGCACTTTGGTCTCGCCTGTCAAGGGCGGTCGCTCTATGATATTATGATATAAACTCCAAGAACCCACTGCGCAGCCAGACCCTTCTGCGTCGTCTCAGATGCCAATACGACGTGCGATTCCGGGGAGCAGTACCCGACCTATGTTAGCTTACTTTCTCCAATCCCCCATACCCAACCTAGCCTCCGGATCCCATTACGCAGGTAGGGATTTCGAGCATTTGAGCCACGCACTTGTGACCAAAAAGGGCAGAGGCTAAATTTACAACAACTGTTGAGCCCAGTTTGCAAAAGCGATTTTTATGATAGTAACTAGATGAATAATGCCGTACACATCAAATACGGCGCCGCATGGTAAAGAATGTGGATAGCTCGCAACTCAGTTCTCTGGTGCCCATCACTCTCCAAACTAATGGTGAAAACAGGAGTATGTATGGACCGTAATGAAATCATCCTTCACCGCACATACCCATTTTCCTCCGCGTACGTCCCTATTCGTGGCCACAGGAGAAGAAGAAAAATTCCCTGGAATGATCCCCTCAAGGAAGAACTCCAGAGTAAAGACTCTCGAGTTTTATGTAGTTCATTCAACTCTTCCGCATTTGAGTGCTGCGAATCCCCGCATCCGACACATTTACCAACGGAGGCATTGCAGAGATCCTGGGCCTTGCGAAACAACGAAACTTTGACCAGCGTACGTCAAGCAGCATTAAGTCATTTCCAACAAATAGGGAGTTATTCCTCGAGTATATCCTGTATTCCACCTTCATTTGATAAGATTCAAAAGGCCATAGTGCTGCGTAGTATCGACTACCGAGTTACCAGTGCTCGAATAGTCCTGTACGTTACCTCGTTGAAGCTACTTGATATAGCATTGAACACGATTGGAGTAGTATAGGAACTTATAACGGAAAGGTAGGATACCAGAAAAGCGTATCTCAAATATAGTACTTGATGGCGGGGAACAGTATCTTTTACTACAGGAGCTCATGTCGCAGAGGGTGCTGTCAATTTGAGCTTCCTTCAACATAAGAATTTTAGACAGCTACGCGAAGGTTGGAAGAGGCTGGACAAAAGACTTAAGTATGAGCCTTTGGTAACATGAAGAGGATTATGCGCACGGGGGCGCGCTACCAAGGAGCCAGATCAGACCCACGGGGCCCCTATCAGCGATGCCGGATGCCAATCGTATAGTTAACCCCAACCGAGCTTTTTTTTTTCCACTTTTCTGAGCCATGTGGAACCACCTCCCCTCTGACTTCTTGCACCTTCTTTCGCTGAAATGAAGCATATTTTTCTTATATTGACCGAGCTAACGTAGTCGCCATACTGTATCACATTCAACGGTATCATACGCTACGTAAACCTAGACGAGTGACAATCTATGATGACATTACAAAATGGGAAAGGGAACTGTGTAAGAACTTAGTCACCTGCTTGGAAATAACAGCGGCCAACTGCATCAGCTCCTATGAGCAGACTGGAGGGGGGTTGGTCTTTTTTTTTTGCTTGAACATACTGTACTATACTAATCCGAGTAGTTTTGTTTTTGTTTTGGGGTACAGGGTACTAAGACTCCGCTGTGTAGGAGCGTAAGGCTAAGCGGTATGACAAGGCCATCACTCGGGCGTTGGTCAGACCCCCCCATCGGAACCCTCATCTACCATACTAATATCTATCAACCCTATAATGGCTCTTGGCACAGACATTTTCTTATAAATACATACCAAGGGTACTTTTCTCCTCTTCCTTTCTTCCTCCCTTCCTTCCTCGAGCCACCTGGGTCATCCAACATCCCCCAACACGCCAACCCATCTATCGGAGGAGGTGCCGCAAATTGGACGACCCGGAGATCCTCCCCTATCCGTGTCTCCGGCTCAAACACAATGATTGAAAGAGTCACTGCGTTGAACTAGACTTATTATGCAACCCCTGAAGGTGGACCCTGGCATGGGGAAACCTATTGATGGGGAGAATATAGGTGACTCGACATACCTTTTCGAATCCGTGGGATTTTCTTGGTAGTTTAGTTTTGTCATGATCAGTGTTCCCAACAGGCCAGGCCACTCATAGGCCAGCCTATAGGCCGTAGGCTAGGACAGGCCAGGCCACTCCGGAAATGGCCTAGGCCGATCTAGACCGAATTCGAGCGGCCTGCGAAAGCCTATCAGGCCTGATAGGCGCCTATAGGCCCGGTTATTAGCGTTGGGAAGAGATCGCTTTAAGGATATCATGATTCCCCCACCTCTTTCAACTTCCGTGTCCTCGAATTTTTTCTACAATTAATTAAATTAATTAATTAACTACTGTATCTGTAGTATTTTTGCTAATGGAGCGAAACTATTCTTATATTTTCAATGCTATTTAGTAATCGGAGAACATTAATTGTGAATTTTTCCCGCGGACGCTGCATCGTGGCTCGCTAAGAGTAGGCTATATAGGCCAGGCCCTAGAGAATTCCCATAGGCCAGGCTTTGCTGCGGCCTGGCCTACCTGGCCCGTTGGGAACGCTGGTCATGATGCTTGAGTATGTTGTACTTTCGATTGAGTATGTTTGTCTCTGAGAAGTGCTTTTTCTTCGGTGTTGGGAATGCGGAAGAGCGGCAGATTAAGGCGGGCTATGGGCTAGATGTGGTTTCATCCATAAACCATTATGTGCTAGTATATACACCAAGCTAGCAGATTTTACAGGAGGTGCGCTTGGGTGTTGGGCTATCAAGGTGCAATATTTGTGCCGTGGATAGAACTTAGAGAAGGGTGGCATTTGCTACCGATACGGCAGTCTCGAGAAGGGTGTTGTGGGAACAAATTCGGGGTGGGTTGATGGGCTGGCGGTCTTGAGGCAGCGGCGAAGTCCCCCAAAACACTTCACCTTTCGCCACGCAAGTATGATAGCAATTCTGGTAGTGGACAGAGACTGCCTAAAATTCTAAGCAGTGAAAAACGGAAATTTTCTCTACCTTTCAGTACTCTCTTTGAACACCGGGAGTAGCGTCAGGAACAACCGCACTATCCGCCCACTGGAGGCCACAAACCCTGACCTGGCAGTCACCACGAGAGCCCAATCTATGAGTGGTGGCATAATAATCCCAGTAGTGGAGCATTGCCTGAGAGCAGGGATAGCGGAGGCGCTCACATGTATGGAGGAACACCAGAGTGTGGACATCAGGAACATTCTAGGGCATGAACAGATGTATAGGGAATATGCGGAGACAGGGTTATCACATGTATGAGCAGAGTTTTCACTACCTAAGGTGAACCGTAGCTAGAAAGCTCCATAGAGAATTGACACCACAACCTCTCCACCGTCCTTTTACATAGTAATAAAGAAATATTGAATCCACCCGACAACACATCTGAGCACACTATCGGTGACGAACCTCCATCGATGCGGTCAGAGCATTCAGGACAGCAGAGCCAAAAGTGTAAGGAAGTGGATCTTGCAAGTCTAGGAGTTTAGAAGCTGGCCACGGGGTAATAGAGGTGGATACGAGACGTAGTTTTGTTTTGCTGTGGAGATCTAGGAGGGGCAAGATTAGATTTGGTAAGGACGAAGCTCGAGGCATGGAAGGAAGAGGCGAGGGCTGATAAGCCGTGATATTCAATAATTGGTGATTTGTAACTGGTGGGACTAGGCAGCGGGGAAAATGTAGCTGTTGCTTGATTTTACTCTTATGATACTGCGCAGCCCAAAAGGAGCAGTTATCGGCGAGTACGAGACATCGGGTAAAAAGGTTCAAGTACGCGAAGACCAGCCAAAGGCGATTGGTGTACAAGAACCACTATGAAGATGCCGTAGACTACCTCTTCCATAAAAGATGAATCACATCTATTGACACTCTAGATGGATGTGTATAGTAGCAGAATATTGACCCGAGCTTCTTTCCAAGACCATGCTTTAGAAGCCTCCCGGCACTCTAATCTTCACTACTGGAAAACCACACATTCAAGATGAAACTGGGAAGTGCCCTTCCTGGTGACGACTATACGCATGGCTCCTAAGCGAAGTGATGCCATTAGATATCTCCACATAAGGTTGGATAAGGACACAATTTCAGATGCGATACGATGGATAGTAGTCGGGCAGCAGGCATCCTACAGGCAACTCCAAAAATATTTCTGAAAAGTGGTGGAAGAATAGCACTCTAGAAGATAACTCTAGTTTCCGCCAATAGATACATATCCAGATTTCGACTAGTTTGGCTGAATGTCGATACCATCCGGTAGGAGACTACTCTCTATCACAGACCGCAAAAGCTCGACTAAATAGCCAATGGGTCAGGGCTGGGGGACGCTTCCAGGGCAACGCTAGGTCAGATAGAGGGACAAGGTATGTTGGGGGAGATAAATGGCGTAACGGCAGAACGGTCGAACTAGACTAGGGCTAAACTATAGGGTATAATCTGAAACTTCATTTGCTCGTCCTCTTCCTAAAACTAACTAACCAAACATAAGTCCCTAATATTATAAGAGTAATAAATCCATCTCAATAATTCTATCGCCTCCCACACTTATCGATCTCTTTTTTATGCATGACCCCATTTATCTTCGTATCTCCGTAATAATAAAGGAAAGACATGACCATAAACCTTTCGGTCGGTCTTTCATCCCCAGCACATATGAAATCACTAATACCATTATGCCTACATGTCCCTCATCTATCTTTCATAATCTCGGACAACCATCCGCCTATCAACTTTGACAGGCTAGGTATGGTTTCTTTGATGTGGATCTCGTTTTCGGGGGGGCCTTGAAGTACAATGAACTTTACCACAACCCTAGCAGTCGAGATAGGGTCACCGAACTTCAATGCCCACAATCTCTCTGGACGGAGGCACGGCTAGCCTACTGCCAAGACCTGCTGTGATAGGCATGGAGGTTTCCATTGTCCGGCAATTCACTTTACACTTCAAGAGCACCTCCAGGCTTGTGCTGAGCTATTCGGAATTACATCCTGGATAATGACAGAACCTGCTTATTCCATCCTAACCCGCAGCAGGTCAAGGCAGTCTCGACCGGCCCTCTCCTGTAATCTCCGGGGCACACAATCTCTCGAATATCCTTCTCTGTGTTGGGAAATATATACAAAATGGGAGCTTTCGAATTGCGCAAGATTGCTTGCACTAAGGCTACATAAAAACCACAAGAACCTCATATTCGTATATCAACCGAAGTTCTCTGAACAGTTCAGAAACTGCATAATTAGCATATAAATTTCCATAGGTTTTCCCTGATCAATGGCCTGCATCCATTTCTGTAACTGATGAGATTGCAGCCGGTTTTGCGGAGGTGGAAGGTTGTGATAACAAATAAAAGGACTGTACAGGTGATGCAGCTCTCGCATAGGCTTCTCGGAATGAGCACAAGGGAGTGGTGAAACTACTACTTGAATGGCAAGACGTTAACTCCGATACACCAGATGATGGCACCCTAGTATGCTGCTAATGGCCATGGAGGAATGAGAACTCTACTGCAGCCTCCAAAATATCCATCCACAGCACGGTCTAAGTCTGAGGGCATACCATTTTCCTTACCACCTCTGGGTGCCTTACTGATAACCTCTATGCCACTGCTACCATGACCGCAACAAACCTAAAGATGTGTTTGTCGTTGCCACTGCCCCCCTCTTCTCACCCTCCCAGCCCTCTTCCATAGCTTAAAACACTACATTGAAGTAATTGCCCGGCATGTCCCCCCCCCGAGACTAAGCCTACCATAAAAACATAGCTTAAATTTAGTTTGTTAGGGGAAGGAAGTCATAGGCAATTGGGATGCACAAAGCCATCACATGCCCATTACGCACTCTACCCGTATCTTCCCCCCGGGATCAAGCCTGAGATTCGCGAGCCCCGGTTTAAAATCAACTCATACACGTGCGCTTGAGAGTTTAGTGCGAATGGAGAGCTATGGCACTTCTACTGTATTGAGAGATAAGTTAGGGTGGTTTGAAGTTTCAATCATGCCATTATACTCTTATTTTTTTTGGTTCTTGGTCATTTACTTTTTCAAGAATTTATGTTGGAAACCATATCTTGCTGCTCGGCATGCCCTCCCGATACCTCCTTTGTTGTCTAGATAGCCTCCGGGGACACGCTTGTTTGTGGCTTCGGAAATGCGCTTAGGAATCGGGAATGCGATTTTTTTGGTTTCGGGCATATGTGCTTGTGGAAAGCATTTCGAATGCAGGAATGCACGAGAGTTTTGGACCAGTGAAGCCGGCGGGAATGTCGGGAGAAACCCGGGAACGCTATAGGGCCAGCGTGAAGGAGCTGGAAGCCCGGAGGCAGAAGAGTGTTTGTTTTCCTTTAGTTAGCCCGGGAGAATGCACGAGGGTAGGGGAGACTCACATGGAATAGCATGGGCGTCATGGGGGAATAGGATGTAATTGTGGTTGATATATGTTCCTGTTTCGCCGTTAGCTGGTTGTTTATCATAGTTTGTTGTCATTGAATGAAGTGAACTTTCCCGCTCCTGAGTGTACGATCGCTTTAGTGAGAGAACTGTTAGCGTTTCGCCATTTCGTTTCGATCCACTCCAGAAATTTAGTCTACGAGTATTGTTTCCCCCTTTCTCCCCGCCGAAGTGTGGACGTGTGAGGCGACAAGGCGGGAAGAGAACGAGGCTTGGCATGGCGGCTCTGCTAAGCAATGCTTGAACTCTGATGAGCTGTGCCACACTCTTAGGGTCGAAATCTCAACAACCACACCAGACACTATCCCTTCAACAGGTACAGTACGATTCCTTGCTGTCCTCTTGTTAAGGACTTGCTGCCCCCGACAAGGAGGCTTCCACCGCGCAGTTACCCGCTTCCTATTCGCAACCATCCTCGTCCGGAGTTCATTGCCACAGCTCACTCGACAGTTGCAGGAACCTGTTTACGGTAGTCGCCTAAATTCACGGCAGGTCAAAGGTCTCTCGACTACCCCCGCGCCCAACCCCCAACGCTCACCCTTTCTCCATCTCCAACACACCCTCCTTCTCCAACACGTACAGTCTCCCGAATACTTTCTCCGTATTGAGGAATCCACGCAAAACCGGACCTCCCGGATTGCACGAGGTTGCTCGCCCCGAAGTTACTCGACGACAACGACAACCTTATATCCACTAATATCTCGAGGGCACAGGAGCCGTATCTTTTCCATATCGATTTCGATAAGGTTTTCCTGCTCAGCGGCCTATACCGCGCATCCATCTTTGGGATTGATGGGGTTGATGGGGTTGTAGCGTATTTGGTGGAGGTGGAAGGTTGTGACATGAACAAGAGAGTCAGCATGGGCGATACACCTCTCGGATGGGCCGCAAGGAATGGGCACGATGGAGTAGTGAAACTACTACTCGGCAGGCATGATATCGACCCTGATAAGCCGGATAAGACCGGCCAAACACCACTGTCGCGGGCTGCTTCCAACGGTCATGAGGGAGCTGTGAAAATGCTCCTTGGGCGAGATGACGTCAACCCCAACGAGCCAGATAGATACGGCCAAACACCACTCTGGCTTGCTGCCTACAATGGGCACGAGGGAGTTGTGAAAGCGTTACTCGGACGAGACGACATCAACCCCGACAAGCCAAACCAGGATGGCCAAGCTCCACTCTTGTGGGCTGCCTACAATGGGCACGAGGGAGTTGTGAAAATGCTACTCGGACGAGACGACGTCAACCCCAACAGACCAGATATGTATGGCGAAACACCTCTCATGTCAGCTGCTTGCACTGGGCGTGAGGCAGTGGTGAGATTACTACTCGGCCGGGGTGACATCGATCCCGACATGCCAGATCGCCAGGGCCGAACACCCCTGTTGTGGGCTACCGAGAATGGCCACGCGGGAGTGATATCCCTACTACAGCCCCCAATATCTGCCACCCACAGCCCGGCCTAAGCCTGAGGAGGCATCGCCCTCTTTACGGCATTCAAACCCCATTCCAATAACCTGTGTGCCATTTTCGCAAGGACTGCGCCAACCACAAGTGTGTTTGTCGCCGCCACCACCTCCGTCCTCTCACTCCCGCTAATCTTCCCCCACAGCTTAAGATACTACCTTGTTATAAATACCGTCTTGCACTTCCTCCCAAGTCAGCTGCACGGAAACACTGCTTACAATCCCCCCCCCTGAAGCAAATAATACCTAATGGGAATGCACGCATCTGTCACATACCCACCCAATCCCCCTTTCAGATTCTTCTTATGGAGTCAAGTCAAGATTTGCGAGCTCCTATTTCAAATCTAGCATTTAGCATGAGTGGAGGGGTGTCTTTACTGTATTGAAATAAGCTAGTGTGGTTTAGTTGTTTATTTTTCTCTCTAGAATTTATTGTTACAAGTACGACGGGTGTCTAAGTTAGATATATGGTGGGAAAAATACACAATTCAAACGTTTCTAACACTCATGAAAAGCGGCGTAACTTCTATAATATTGTTTCCCCATTTCTCCCTGCCAGATTGTGGATGTGTGAGGCGACAGGGCTGGGAGGGAGCGACGCTTGGTCTGGCGGCTCTGATGAGCTGTGTGCCACACTTTAGGGTCATGGCACCGAATCTCAACAGCCACACCTTGCTATCCTCTTGTTAAGGACTTGCTACCCCTGACAAGGAGGCTTCCACCCCGCAGTTAACCCCCCCCCCGCAAGCACCTCCGCCCTCGTCCGGAGCTCGTTGGTACAGCTCGCTCGACAGTTGCAGGAACCTGCTTAGTCGCCTGAATTCGCAGCAGGTCAAAGGTCTTTCGACTACCTCCGCCGCCAACCCCGACGCGTACCCTTTCTCCATCTCTGACGCGCCCTCCTCCAACACATATCGTACAGTCCCTCGAATATTTTCTCCGTATTGAAGAATCCACGCAAAACCGGACCTCTCGGATTGCACGAGGTTGCTCGCTCTGAAATTATTTGACGACAACGACAACCCCGTACCCACTAAAAATCATCTCGAGGGCATAGGAGCTGTATTTTTACCGTGTTGATTTCGATAAGATTTCCCTGCTCAACGGCCTATACCGCGCATCCATCTTTGGGATTGATAGGATTGTAGTGTGTTTGGTGGAGGTGGAAGGCTGCGATATGAACAAGAGAGCCAGCATGGGCGATACACCTCTCGGATGGGCTGCAGGGAATGGGCGCGATGGAGTGGTGGAACTACTACTCGGCAGGCATGATATCGACCCTGATAAGCCGGGTGAGGACGGCCGAACGCCACTGCTCTGGGCTGCCCAAAATGGACATGAGGGAGCTGTGAAAATGCTACTTGGGCGAGACGACGTTAACCCCAACGAGCTAGATAGATACGAGCAAACACCACTCTGGTATGCTATCTTCAATGGGCACGAGGGAGTTGTGAAAATGCTACTCGGGCGAAACGACGTCAACCCCAACGAGCCAGATAGGTACGGGCAAACACCACTCTGGTATGCTGCCTTCAAGGGGCGCGAGGGAGTTGTGAAAGCGTTACTCGGACGGGACGACGTCAACCCCAACCACCCAAATAAGTACGGCGAAACACCACTCTGGTGGGCTGCTCGCAAAGGGCATGAGGGGGTTGTGAAAACGCTACTCGAACGAGACGACGTCAACCCCAACAAACCTGATGAGGACGGCAAAACACCTCTTCTGTGGGCTGCATGCAATGGGCACGAGTCAGTGGTGAGATTGCTACTCGGCCGGTGTGACACCGATCCCGACATGCTAGATAGCCAGGGCCGAGCACCCCTGTTGTTCGCTACCGAGAATGGCCACGCGGGAGTGATATCTCTACTACAGCCCCCAATATCTGCCACCCACAGCCCGGCCTAAGCCCGAGGAGACATCGCCCTCCTTACAGCATCCGAACACCATTCCAATAACTTGGTGTCTTTTTCGCAAGGACCGCATCAGCCACAAGCGTGTTTGTCGCCGCCACCACCTCCCACCCCTACCTAGCCTTCTCCTACAGCTTAAGCCACTATCCTGTTGTAATCACCGCCTTGCACTTCCTCCTCGAGTCAACCGTCACAGAAAGACTACTTCAAATTTCTTCTTCCTCTGAACCAAACCATACCCGATCGGAATGTACACATCTGTCACATACCCCCCCAATCCCCCTTTCGGATTCTTCTTATAGAGTCAGGTCAGGATTTGTCAGCCACCATTTTAAATCTAGGATTTAGCGTGAGTGGAGGGGTACTGGTATCTCTACTGCACCGGAATAAGCCAGTGTAGCCCGAAATTTCCATAATATTTACTTTATTGTCGCCCATTTTTCCTACAATTTATCGTTTCCCCTTCCGTTCTCCCTAAAGTGTAGATTCGATAAGTGTTTAGGGTTTAGGGTTAAGGGGAGGGGAGATACACATGCATGGAGGAAAATGGATATGTATAGTGATCCCTGGAAGGACAAGGATGATTTCATTTTATTTCATATACTCGAGTACAGTATACACCTATCTTTACCCTTAGTTCAGAGAGTGACAGGCATCAGAGAACTAAGTCGCGGGCTATCCAGACCCCCTACCACCCGGTGCCGTATTTGGCCATACGCAACATTATTCACCCACCGGTAGCTATAATACCAGTTGCATATGAGTGGAAACGCCGGGCCCCCGCGCCACACACCTGGCGCCAAGAGAGGCAGAGGTCATGACAATAGTTTTTGAGTCCTACCCATAAAATCAACCTTGGTGATGCATTCTAGAGGCCAGGTTGAGTGCCGGGAATGAGAGAAAGTGTACCGGAATAGGTTTGTTACTGCTCTCAGGAATCACACGCCAGGCAGGTGATAGGCACTTGAGCAGAATGTTTGGCTGCACAGCAGAGTTTATAGCAATGGTCCCTGATGGCAGAGTCTAAAAAGCGCAGATAGCCCTCCAATCCCGCTTTCAAGCTCAGGCCTGGAGGGCGTCCCAGATATGCAAGGTCTCCATTAAACGATGTTCACAGCGGGTAGTCACCACACTACAGTACATTACCGTACTCGGTTACTGTAACTAGCCGTCACGCACTTTTGCGCGAGCGTTAGATAAACTTGCATCGTCCCCATTCTATTCCTTACTTCCGTGATAACGAAAGAACAAAAGAATTCTAGAGTGGACTCCGGCTCTTGATGCAGTCCATTTAGGGGGAAGCATTGCCAAAGCTCTGAACCTTTCAGAAAACAAGGAAAGTATAACTAGACTATGCTGAGCAGGCTCAAGTACCGTAATCTCCTGTGCGGGGCGCCGTCGTCGATCTAAAGTACTAGTAATGTACTTGTATTCTCATCGCGTATTCGGAATCCGGTTGCTACAAAAGTGCAGGCCAGTATGTCAGTATTATGAGAAATATCAAATGTATGATGGGGTTAATATAAAGAGGAGAAAGCAGCCGATGATAACAGGTTAGCCAATCGGACTAGAGGACAAAACACTCCGGTTTTATGTTTTTAGTGGTGATAATCGTGGTGCGGATGACCACAATTGTGACCATAATATGAGAGGAGCGAGTCGTGATTTCTAAAAGGTTACCTTAGGTATAATATAAAGCTAGGGTGAAAGATTCTCAAAAACCTGTGGAGTTTTTGTTGCAACTGTCGTGAGCCGGAAAATGGCATTGAAACAGCGTGGACCTACTACTTTTCTCACGCAGCGTGGCCAAATTGTGGGGCTAGTTTAACCTTATGGAAATTCGGGGGGAAATTGATGCTAACCTGCTACCAAGGACTTTTTGCGGTAGGCAAGGAGGAGTCCGCTGTTCGGCTGGTTCACTTTACCTTTCGAGAATATACCAGGGGGACAAAATACCTTTTTAGGTGCTGGGGTTTACTAGGAATGAGAACGTATATTCGCCCCGGTGCACCTCCGGGCTCACATCGAGCTCCTGCGTATAGCTCACCCGACAATGGTAGCAGCCTGGCTAGGTTATCTGAATTCGCAGCAGGTCAAGGTTCTTTTGACCAACCCTTTCCACAATCATCGTGGAACACCATTTCTCGGATACCCTCCACGGGAATGCATGCAAAGAGGAAGCTGCCAGATCGCGCAGAATTATTTGCGCCAAGGTTATTCGACGACCACCATAACCACATATCCATTAATGTCCTTTCGAAGGCGGAGAAGTCACACTTTACCATATTAATTTCCATAAACTTTCCCCTCTCAATAGCCCCACTCTGCATCTATCTCTAGGCTTGACGGGATTGTGGCTAGATTGGCGGATATGGTAGTTGCCGTCTTAGCTTTCCCCCTAGACCAAGCCTTCCTTAGAAACTTCGTCCAAATCATCATTTCTTTGGAGGAAAGAAACCATAGGCGATTCGGATGCATATAACGTACTCTACCCGTCACATATATACCCACCCTGGATTTTGCCCTAGGAGCCGAGTTGGGATTTGAGCGCTATTTGTAAAACCCAAGTTACTCCCCGAAGTAGAGTTTAGTGTGGATGGGGCGCTACTTCTACTGTATTCGGACGGGCTAGCGCGGCTTGAAATTTCCACGATACATACAGTAGCTACCGTACTCCTATTTTTATTTTTGCTTCTCCCTACTTTCTTTGCTCCCTTTGGCCGCTGGTCATTTATTTTTCTAAAATTTACTGTTTCCCTTTTCCTCCAGTAATAGCTGCTGTGGTCGTTAGTGATAGAGGTCTGGTTTCCGCGCAGGGAATATGCCGTCGGACAGGCACCGCAAGGACACAGCTATGATCGGATCTGTCGTCACGAGAACGATCCGGGTCAGTCGCTGATAGGAAAACTGAGATGTGTTCGATATCCGATATATATGACAAGTGTGTTCGCAAAGGAGTGTGATGACCATGAGTTGTTCTCATACAGAGAAAGGAACGCAGCTCAGACTAGATACAGTTTGTGGTGGCCCGCACAGTGGGCTCCTACCACACAACACCAGTCACCGCCGCGCGGTCTGGTCAATAGCCCTGCTCACACCTACAAGTGTGCCCTAACCTAACATACCACGATGGGGTTACTCCATCAGTTAGTGTAAGAGGGATAGCAACTTTGCAGAGCCGCACTCGAACTCCCTCTCACAGCCTGCGCCACGCCCCAGCACAGGATCAGGTCACCAAATCTCAACATTCAAGGCAGCGGCATCCATTCAATAGGGACCTTCCAACTGTGGTCACCGAGGGCCCGTTTGGCGGAGACGGAGGGGGCAGCCCTTCAGTTCTGTGACTATTTTACCTGTCTTTTGCACTTGTACGGGGCGACGAAATCAGCGTATTGATAGGCTCAGGTACTGTTGCCATGTTTGAGGTTTTCAAAAGCGCCCGGGTGCCTGGGTGCCAAGACGTCCAAGTTACACCCGGATTTTCCAGCCGCAAGCACCAAGGCATCTGGATACTCTTGAAAATAGCAAAGAGATGGAGACCGTTGCCAAGGAGGTGGCCAGTATCCGGCTGTAAGGACTTGCTGATATCCCGAGCCTTGTGGCACAGCTCTCTCAACAATTGCAGGGACCTGCCCTCCCAGCCACTCCCGCCCCTGATCTCCAACACACACCCTTTCTCCGTCTCCGACGCACCCTCCCACTCGACCCCCGACAGATACAGTTTCCCAAATATTCTCCCCTGCTTTGGGAAATCCGTGCAAAACCGGTCCCTTTAGATCGCGCGAAATTGCTTACTCTGAAGTTATTTGGCGACTGCAGCCTCATATTCACCAAAATCATCTTGACAGCACAGAAGCCATATGTTTACCATATGATTTCGATAAGGCTTCCATCGGCCTACACCACGCATCCGTCTTTGAAGTTGGTGAGATTGTAGCGTGTTCGGTAGAGGTAGAAGGTTGGACATCGGCAAGAGAGCCAGCATGGGCGATACACCTCTCGCATGGGCTGCGGGGAATGGACACGAGGGGGTGGTGAAAATACTACTTGGCAGGGACGATATCGACCCTAATAAGCCGGGTGAGGCCGGCCAAACTCCATTGTTGCGGGCTGTCCGCTATGGGCAGCAGGGGGTTGTGAAAATGCTACTTGGACGAGACGATGTCAACCCAAATAAGCCGGATGAGCGAGGCGAAACACCTCTCACCTGGGCTGCTTATAACGGGCATGAGGGAGTTGTGGAGGCGCTACTCGGACGAGGTGACACCGATCCGGACAAGCCAGGTGATGGCGGCCAAACGCCACTGTTGTTAACTGCTCGCACCGGGCACGCTGGGATTGCCAAAATGCTACTCGGACGAGGCGACATCGACCCTAACAAACTAGATGAGGGCGGCAGAACACCTCTCCTATGGGCTGTTCGGAATCAGCGCGAGAGAGTTGTGAAAACGCTACTCGGACGGGAAGACATCGACCCCGACAAGCCGGATGAGGACGGCCGAACGCCACTCTGGTGGGCTATTGGCCTTGAGAACGAGGAAATTGCGAAAATTCTACTCGCACGAGACGACGTCAGCCCCAACAAACCGGACATGAACGGCCAAGCACCCCTGTTGTGGGCTGCTTACCACGGGAAAGAGGGAATTGTCAAAATACTGCTCGAGCTGGACGAGGCCAGCGCTGACAAACCAGATAGTCAGGGCCGAACATCCTTGTTGTGGGCTGCCAAAAATGGCCATGTGGGAGTGGTAGCTCTACTACGACCTCCAACACCTGCCGCCAACAGCTCAGCCTAAGCCCAGGATGACATCGCCGTCCCCAGCGCCTCCGAATACCTACCAATAACCTATGTGCTATTTCCGCAGGGGCCGCAATAGTTACTTGAACGTATTTATCGTCGCCACTACCCTCCTTCCCTCATCCCCGCCCCACCTTCCCGTATAGCTCAAAACATTGCCCTGTCGCAATTGCCGCCCTACCTTCCTTCCCCGAATCATCCCGCCACAGAAACACTGCTTAAATTTTCTTTCCCCCACGGAAAGAAATCATACCCGATGGCAATGCACGCATCTACCACATTCTCACTCAACTTCCTGTCCGGGTTTTCCTTATGAAGTCAAGTCGGGATCTGTAAGCTTCCGTTTCGAATCTGGAATTCAGCGTGAGTAGAGGGGGGATCTCTACTGTATTGAAATACTCTAGTGTGGCTTGAAATTTCCCTGATATTTACTTTTATTATTTCGTTTTTTCATTGTTCACTTATTTTTCTACAATATATTGTTTCCCCTTTCCTGGTGTCTAGATATGAAGGGAAATAAATACACAGCGCCCATACAAGGCGGCGTAACAGCTAGTTGTCAGCTGGGGTATGGCGGTGACTAGTTTCCGCTGCGAGCATGATTTAATAAAGATCCTGCTTATCGGGGACGCCTTCCAGGCCTGAACTTCATAGTGGACTTGGAGGGCTGTTCGCACTTTTTAGTCTCGGTCATCGCGGATGATTACCGCATAAACTCCAAAAACCTGTGCAGTCAAACCCCTCTTCATCGCCTTGGATGCCAATCACCAACATGGCTTGCGTTTCCTGAGAGTAGTACCCTGCCTATTCCGGTATGCTTTCTCCGGTCCCCCACCCTCAACCTAGTCTCCAGAATCCAATACGAAGGTTGCTTCCATGAACAAGGCTCAAAAACTATTATCGCTGCTCCTTTTGACCCCAAGTGCGTAGCCCGAATGTTCGATATCCCTACCCACTTACGGCAGCCTAGTGGGTGATATTACACACGATCAAATACGATCCTAAATAGCAAAGAGTGTAGACAGCTCACAACTCAGTTCTCTGATGTCCATCACCCACCAAACTAAAGGCAAAGACAGGAGCATGTATGAAGCATAATAAAATCATGTTTGCCTTTCCGTGGATTACCACTCATCTGCTTTCCTTCACGCATGTCCCCACTCCCTTGATTACTTCCACAATTACCAAAAAAAGGAACATTCTCTGAAATAATCCCCTCACAGAAGGACTCTAGAGTAAAGACCCCCCGCTCATCACGTAGTCCACATGACCCCCTACATTCAGCGCTGAAGTTTGCTGCGTCCGACGGATCCGCCGACGGGAGCATTGCCAAACCTCTAGACCTCATGAAATGACGGAACTCGCACTTGGCGATGCCGAATAGCTGTAAGTAATTTCCAACAAATAACGAGTTCTCCGAGTATATTATGTATTCTACCATAACTTGATAAGCGTGCTGCGCAATATCGGCTTACCAGCGAGTTGGGATACTCCATCTTGCCAGAGTCTCCTTCCTGCCTACGACAAGTTTTCTTCTTATGGCATTCTGTTCACATTCAGCCCAGGCGCCACGAACCCATACGATCTCCCGAGACAAACAAGAAACCCCACGGTGCCTTAGGGCAATAATGCTCGAGTACTGCCTAGGTTACCATATTGAAACTAGGTGGTGTGGTATGGTACTGCAACTTTTACAGGGGTAAGGAGCGATACCGGAAAAGGGTACCTCAAACTATAATGTCCGATGCCGGCGAAGAGTATCTTTTACTACCGGAATTCGTGTTGCAGAGGGTGCTGGGAATTTGAGTTCCTTACAGCAAGAGGACTTTAGACGTCTGCAGGTAGATTGGATGATGGTTGAAGAAAAGTCATGAGGCGTTGGTAGCATATGAGGAAGATGGTGTGCAGGGGGGGCGCTACTCAGGAGCCAAATTGGGTCCACCAAGCCTTTATCGGGGATGCCGGGGGCTAATCGTATATTTAAGAACCTGAAACGAGTTTTCTTTCCACTTCTCTGGGTTAAGTGTAGCCCCGCCGTACATCATTATTGAGACCAGATATGTATTTTCACATCGACCTTGCTAACACCCTCTAGTAGGTCCACTGCAGGTTGCAGCGCCGTAACATGCTATTTCGTAACAGACTATGTAGAACTACCCTTCGAATACTAAAGGAGGCGAGTGATAACCTGTGATGGTATTACGAAACAAGAAAGGAAATAGTGGTGACAACTCACCTGCTTGGAGATCACAGAGGCCAATGGTGGTAGTTTCCGTAAACATGCTGGAGAAGAGCTGAGTTTTTTTCTCTTCCCTTTTTTCTTTGCACCTATCGTACTAATCCGAGTAGTTTTGTTTGTGTTTTTGGGTATAGAGTACTAAGAGTGTCGCCGGAGATTTACTCTGCAGTATCGTCAGTTAGTTGAGTGGTAAACCCTGGATCTTGGATTATTGTAGTCCTTGATTGGGGACTGTTCGTCAGCATATTCAATGGCTCTTTGAATTATGCCTGGGATTCGCCGAAGAGCGGTGTCTGGTTTTGGAGAAATTTCTCCATTGTTGGGGGGATGTAGTAGTTTAGGGTAAATGATACCGCACTGCGTTGTACTGTTAAACTACCATACTTTGCGGCCCTGGTAGATATCAAGAGTAGGGTCCTTATATTCGCAGAACCTAGTATAGGGTGTGTGTGGAGAGCTTTTAGGCATACACGGACACCACGAAGAACTATGCTGCTGCTTGAAATAATGTGATATGTGTGTTTTTCTGTGGATTCGTTCGTAATGCTTGGTACACTTGTATATATATGATACCGGGCTAGCTGGTTCCACCGGAGGTGCCCTAGGGTGTTTGTCCTTTGTAATGCGATTTTTGTGTTGCACCACATGATAGAAATTAGAGAGATGTAGTACTTGCTACTGATAGGGCAGGCTCAAAAAGGGCGCCGCGGGAACAAAGTTGGGGAAGATCGATTGGGTGGCTTTGAGGACCCCACGAGGTCCAACAAGGTCCCACCAAACACCTCACCTCTCTCCGGCCCCGGGCAATTCGAGCAGTAGACTGACTTCACCACCCACCCCCTACCACATGCTAAGGAGCGAAAAACTGAGCATGTCTCAACTTTTCTGTAATAATACCAACTCGTTGAACACTGACAGTAGCCCTTTGGAACAAGTGTACAGTATCTTTGCCTATGGCCGGCCTCAGAATCTTGACGCGGTTATCGCTAGTAGTTAGAACCCTGGCCATGGCCTCGGGACATCCAAGACTGCCCAGTGGAAAATTTAAGAGAATGGCTCTTAAATGAGGTGTTTAGAAGTTGGTGCGTCGGCATTGGGAGAGGTGAATCCGATGAAGCAGCTCTGGTTTGCTATGGAGAGCCGGGGGTAGATACGGCTTATATTTGGTAACAGCCGGTATGGTGACTAATGATAAGTGCTCGTAATTGAGTAGTGTTCATGAGTACAACTACTATTGCATACTACAAAAATTCAGCTTTTGTGTCCGGCCCTCAGAATCATGCAACAAGTATTGTTTTAAGCTGTCCAATAACCTGATCGCTCTTTCCAGATCATCTGATAATCCAATTTCCCGTGTCCTGTTTCACCGCGGCTAGTCGACCTCTTGTGAACTCCTCTGTACCTGTATTAGGGTATGGACGTGGGTAATCGGACGGCTAGGGATTCCAGAGGTCTGAACTTACTTGCATAGTGCGACCCTCGTAGGAAATAAAAGAATGAATTTGGCATCGAAATTGCTCAAGCGATCAGGAAGCTTTGACACCTCTAATCGCTGGCTGCCAGATCACCCACATCCATACCGGTACCCGAGTATGGGTGTTCCCGAGAACCGGTACGTCCTAGGGTAGTGGTGAAGTATTGGGACAAGCAGGGGTATGATACTTGTACCAGGGGCTTGTGCATATGCATTGGAAGGAGCATCAAGGAACAATAAAAGTAAGATATCTACTAATTCGAGTAATTCCCCCACCCCCTGATTGTCCCAATATTTTCCCCCTCACCCCCGAGTACCCTTGTTCTGCTGATATTAAGGATGTTTCATGTTCCGGTTGTCGTAACAAAACATCCTTCAATTGGGACGTTGTTGACCGGTTGCCAAGGGCTTTGTTGTGGGCAAAGAGACTTCCGCTGTCGCGTTACCGGCAGTCCACTTCACCCTTCCCGAGCACCTCCAGACCCATCCCGGGCTTTTTGGTATGATACTTGTACACCTCACTCAACAATTGCAGGGACCTGCTTAAGTTGTCCTGAATTGGCAGCGGGTCAGCTCTCTCAACCATTTCTCGATCTCCAACGCGCCCTGCCTCTTGACCTCCAACACACCCTTTCCGGAATACTTTTATCTATATTGGAGAATCCAGCAAAAGAGGACCTTTCAGATCGCGTGAAATTTCTTGCGCTGAAGTTCTTTGACGACGACTACGGTGACCCCACATCCACTAAATCCTCTCGAAAGCACAGAAACCGTGTAAACTTCCATATCCGTTTCGCTAAGATCTGCACTGCGCATCCATCTTTGGAATTGACCAGATTGTAGCGTGGGTAGAGGTGGAGGTTGTCGTATCAACCAAGAAGACAGCATGAGTGGTCCACCTCTCGCGTGGGCTGCTGGGAATGGGCACGAGGGCGTGGTGAAAATACTGCTCGGCCGGGACGACATCGATCCCGACAAGCCGGATGAGGACGGTCGAACCCCACTCTGGTGGGCTGCCCACAGAGGGCGCGAGCGAGTAGTGAGAATTTTGCTCGAACGGGGCGACATCTGCGCTAACTGGCCAGATAGGCGCGGCCAGACAGCACTGTTGCGGGCCGCTTACGAGGGACATGAGGGAGTTGTGGAGATGCTGCTCAGACGAGACGACGTCAATCCCGACGAGGTGGATGAGGGCGGCCGAACCCCATTCTGGTGGGCTGCTCGTAATGGGCATGAGGGAGTTGTGAAAATGCTACTCGGACATGACGTCCTCTCCGATGGACCGGATATGAGCGAACGAACTCCACTTTGGTGGGCTGCCCGCAATGGGCATGAGGGAGTAGTGAAAATGCTACTCGAACGAAGCGACGTCAACCCCAACATACTAGATGGGATGCTCGAAACACCTCTCATATGGGCTTCTTGGAATGGAGATGAGAGAGTGGTGAAACTACTACTTGAACGAGACGACCTCTACCCGGACGAGCCGGATAAGCAGGGCCGAACCCCACTTGGGTCAGCTGCCCGTGATGGGTACGAGGGAGTAGTGAAACTGCTACTCGGACGGGACGACGTCAACCCTGACGAGCCGGATGAGGATGACCGAACCCCACTCTGGTGGGCTGCCCGCAATGGGCACGCAGGAGTTGTAAAAATACTGCTCGAGCGAGACGACGTCAACCCCAACACACAAGATGGGATGCTCGAAACACCTCTCATGTGGGCTTCTTGGAATGGAGACGAGGGAGTGGTGAAGCTACTACTTGAACGAGACGACCTCAACCCCAATGAGCCGGATGAGGAGACTCGAACCCCATTGGGGTCGGCTGCCCATGATGGGTACGAGGGAGTAGTGAAACTGCTACTTGGACGGGACGACGTCAGGCCCGAAGATCCGGATGAGTACGGCCGAACGCCACTCTGGTGGGCTTCCCACAATGGGCACAAAGGAGTGGTGGAAATATTACTCGGGCGGGACGACGTCTTCCCCGGCAACCCGGATATCGACGGCCGAACGCCATTCTATTGCGCTGCTCGCAATGGGCATGAGGGAGTGGTGAAAATACTGCTCGAACGGGATGACATCTACCACGACTGGCCAGATAGGCACGGCCAAACACCATTCTTGCTGGCTGCCCGCAATGGGCACGAGGGGGTGGTGAGATTACTACTTGAACACCACAACGTCAACCCCTGCGAGCCAGATAACAAAGGCCAAACACCACTCTGGTGGGCTACTGAAAATGGCCACGCGGGAGTGATAGCTCTACTACAATTTCCAACATCTCCCACCGATAGCACAGGCTAAGCCTGAAGAAGCATTGTCCTCCTTGCCGCCTTCGCATCCCGTAATGATAACCTATATACAATTTCCGGAAGGACCGTGTCAGTTCCATAACCGCATTTATGGCCGCCATCGCCTCCCTCTAAGCCCCCCGACCCCGACCCTCCCAGATTCAAAACCACCCCCTCGTGCTTGCTGTCTTACCTTTCGTTCCAGAGCCAGCCTGCCACTGAAGCTCTTTTGGTAGAAGGAATCGCACGCGGTGGGGATGCACATAGTTATCACACCCCGTCCTACCTTCTATTCGGGTCTTTCTTATATTCAAGTTAGGATCCGTGAGCTCCTGCTCAAAATCCAGAGTTTAGCGTTAGCGGAGGGCTATTCCACTGTGTTGAGATAAGCTGGTGTAGCTCGAGATTTCTATCATCCCATTTAATTTTCTTATCTTTTTTCCCCCCCGGTGTTGTCCATTTACTCCCCTCTCTACAATATAATGTTTCCCCCTTCCTCCACTTTGAAGTGTAGATGCAGCGATGGTTTAGATATACTAGCAGTGAGAAAAAATATACAGCGCAACTTTCTGACACCCTCGCAGAGCGGCATAAAAGTAGCATTGAAACACTAAACTTAGCCGAGTGATAGTCGGTGATGGCAGTATACAAACCAGCCAGGAGAATAATTGACAGCTAAGCCGCCTGCTTGGTGGTAATAGCGGACTAGAGCAGAGTTAAGGCCCTTTTTTTTTGCACATGTAATAACCATACTGGTTCTGTTTGTGTTCCAGAAACTGTGTGCTACGAGGAACGTCTAGGATTACTCTACTACCGCACTTACTTTCCCTAATAGAAAACCTTAGCTCCTGAATTATCCTAGACTCTAGAAAACTGCCAACATGATAAAGGGTTTTTTGAATTACTACTTGGGTTAGTTCCCAGTAGAAACGGGATTTGGTTTTTTGACTAACCTCCGGATTGATATAAAGATGGGATTGCTTATGGAGGAAGAGGTGGTGGGTGATTTATAGTGGTACTGCCCTCCGCTACGGTATAGGGGCACTGTACTAGACTTGGAAGTCATAACGAATATCAAAAAACCAAGCTCCTTATATTCACGGAACCTGGTAAGAAGTTCCAGGAAGGGCTCTCCGGACTTTATTGGCATCGGGCGGGACTCTGCTGTAATGCTTTCAGTTAGGTGATGTGTAGGTTTTTCGACAGGGTTTTCGACAAGGCTTGGTGGGTTTATCTATAGATGAAGCTAGCCGATCTTAGGGGAGGTATTCTAGGATGCTGTCTATAGAAGTGCGAGATTTGTGATGCGCCATAGGTTAGAACTTGGGGAGATGCGACATTTGCTACTGACATGGTTGAGGCAAAGAGGCTGTTATTGGAACAAATTTGGGGGAGATTGGTAGTGCGGTGTTTCTGACTCTGGGGGGTCAGTAAGAATCGGAGAGCTATTTCTGTTTCTCTCATACATGTCTCTACTGAGATAAAGGTTATGTTTTATAACCTTGGGTGCCCCCCCCCCTTCCGAGCGTTGTGGGCAAATAGGTAGGCAGTCGTGGAAGATTGAGAGAACTCGTTGCGAACTTGGGCACTATGTTGGAATGGCAGGGGGATTGTGATAGCTTCTACAGCTTCATCCATACTCTGCTAAAACCCAACTAAGGGTAAAGACGGGTGTATAAATGAGAGAGAGAGAGAAATTAGCGTATCCTGATCCTTTCATGGATCACCACACCTATCTCTATATCTAAGTTCCTCCGCCCACTCGCATGACAAGAAGGGAAAGACACATTAGTAGAACCTCCTCCGTAAAACACTAAAGGACTGGAACAGTCCACTGCACTCCCGAATGATCTGTAATACTCCTATAACTTCCAGAATCCACCAAATCCTTCTAGTAGTGCTAAGGTGTCCATGAGGATCGACAAAACACCCAGCATTTCTCCCAACTTATATAGTTTAAATAAAGATATTAAATCTTGAGCTCTCAGGGATTCCATCCACATCATCCTAAAACTAACGAGTAAAAAGAAGGGTTTAACGAAATGTGATTCATCTAGATCCCTCCATCTCTTCCCACCCTTGTCCACTTCCCTCCATGTATGTCTCCATTCCTCTACCTACTCCCGTGGTCACAAAGGGAAAAACATAATCATGGAACATCTCCGTAAATCATTCCGAATCCAGAACAAAAGTTACTGCTCACCATATTCTTCGAACTTTCACGATCAATTAGGGCTCACTATTTGCTTCCATCAACTCTAATACTGCCCGCCGTCACTTTCTGAACAGCAAAGATGTCTTACACCGGTTATTCTAATACATAACAACTATAATATTTCCAGGTTTCCTACTGTGCACCAATTGCAGTTTTAAAGTGCGGGGTTATTTTCATGTACTCGGGGGGTTCATTAAAAACCGGAAAGGGGGGTATCCCTGTTCGAGTAGCTTGGCAACCAGAACTGGAGAAAACTTGGAAAGTAGGAACAGGAAACGGCTTTCATAAACCCGTAGAGTGATTGCTTTCATAAACCCGTGGGATAAAAGAGGAGAAATGAAACCTATGATGGTGTGTAGTGTAGAGTAAGAGGCTTGCATGTGGCAAGAACCTCAATGATGTTTCTTTCTCAAGGTATCTGGTGTTTTAAGATGTCCAGAACACCGCCACTCTTTCCAGACATTGTGATCGCCCGATTGCCATCACCCCTGCTTCACCACGGGTAGTTTCCGATTTTTAATATACCCCCCGAGTAATATTATCGCCTTCATCGGCTACTAGTACTGTTCGCCAGACTCCAAACAACTCATGTGCAAAGTAGCGTGGCTAAGTTACTCCAAAACGGGTGCCCAATCTTGGCACGGAGTCACGTGTGCTCGTACAACATCGTACTCCCGCGTTCTCCGCAGCCCTTAATCAGCACCTCCACCCTCATCCTAAGCTCCTTAAGTACAGCCTGCTTAAAATTGTAGGAACCCGCCCAAGCCGCTCGAATTCGCAGCGGGTCGGAGCTCTCTTGACCAGTCTCTCTCCCGATCTCCAACGCGCACTATTTCTCCATCTCCAGCGCGCTCTCCCCCCTGCCTCCATCACACCACTACTTGAATAATCAATCTTGGAGAATCCGCGAAAAAAGACACCCCTCAGCTAGCGCAAAATTGCCGGCGCTGAAGTCGTTCGACGACTACAATAACCGCACATCCTCTTGGAGGTCTAGAAGCCGTCTGTTTACGGTATTTATCTTGCTAAGGTCTACACTGCGCATCCACCTTTGGGATTGATGAGAGTGCAGCGTGTTCGCTGGAGGTGGGAGGTTGCAATATCAACCAAAAAGATAGCATGGGCGATACACCTCTCGCGTGGGCTGCTGCGAATGGGCACGAGGGAGTGGTAAAAATACTACTCGGCCGGGACGACATCGACCCCAACAAGCCAGGTAAGGACGATCAAACGCCACTATTACGGGCTGCTCGCAATGGGCATGAGGGAGTGGTGAAAATATTACTCGGACGGAACGACATCAACCCCAACAAACCAGATGAGTACGGCGGAACACCACTCTGGTGGGCTTCTTGGAATGGGGACGAGGGAGTGGTGAGACTGCTACTTGGGCGGGGCGATCTCAGCCCCGACGAACCGGACGAGGTGGGCCTAACCCCACTAGGGTCGGCTGCCCGCAATGGGCACGAGGGAGTGGTGAAGATGTTACTTGAACGGGACGATATCTTCCCCAGCAACCCAGAAATCGATGACCGGACACCACTGTTGTGGGCTGCTCGCTTTGGGTACGATAGAGTGGTGAAACTACTGCTTGAACAGGACGACGTTAGCCCCGATATGCCGGACGCGTGGGGCCGAACCCCATTTTGGTGGGCTGCTCGCAACGGGCACGAGGGAGTGATGAAAATGCTGCTTGGGCAAGGCGACATCAACCCCGACCGGCCAGATAGGCACGGCCAAACACCACTTTTGCAGGCCACCCGCAACGGACACGAGGAAGTGGTGCGAGCGCTACTCCAACGGCACGACGTCAACCCCGATACTCCAGATAGCAACGGCCAAACACCGCCCTAGTGGGCTACTAAGAGTGGCTACGCGGGAGTGATGGCTCTACTTCGGCCTTCAACATCTCCCACCCGCAGCGCGTCCTAAGCCCGAAGAGGCATGTTTTTTTTACCGCCTTCGAGTGCCATACTGATATGCCATTTCCGCAATGACCGCGCCAGCTATAAACGCGTTTGTGGCCGCCATTGCCTCCCCGCTTCCACCCCCCAACCCTCCCCTACAGCTTAAAACACCACCTTGTCGCAATTGCCGTATTGCCTTCGCTTCCGAGTAAGCTTTCTATGAAAGCATAGCCTAAGCCCTTCTCTTAATGCAAGGAAGTTATACACATCTATCACATCCCGTCCAACCATCTATCCGAGTTTTTCATATGGAGTCAAGTTATGATTTGTGAACTTCTATTTACAATGTAGAGTCTAGCGTTGGTGGAGGGCTATTTCCACTATATTGAGATAAGTTGGTGGGTATGAAATTTACATTATCCTATTTACTTTTCCTACCTTTTTTTGGTTGTTCATTTTTTCTACATTACAGTATGCTACTCCCTATTCCCCCTCCTCAGATATAGTGTGAATAGTCTAAGTTATAGTGCAACTATTTCTCACACCCCTGCAAAGCGGCATAAACGCTAGTTAACTATGGCATGATGGGGATTAGTATCCATTACAGGCGCGGCTTAGTAAAGATCTTCCTCATCTGCAGCGCCCTTCGGGTTCAGCAACTGACGTCGCGATCTCTGCTCCATTTAGTCACAAGCGTGTGGCTCAAACCCTCAACTAGGTGTACAACAAGTTTCCTGAAGCATATTCAGTGTCCTACCTTAATTTAGTAAGAGCAATTGAGCAAACCATGGCGCCGCGCAATATCAACTTAGGGGCATATTGAGATGTGTTCCGTCCCCGGGAATCTCCTTTTGCCTGCTACGGTTTTCCCCCCCTTCCCCAGGCGTTCGGCCCGTGCTCTAATGGGGTATCAAGAACCCATATGGCCCCGTGGACCAGACAGTGAAACCTTGCCCTGCTCCGGGGCACCAGCGTTCGGGTAATACAGTCCATTACCGTATCGTATTCGAGTACCGGTACCATGACCAACTAATAGAGTCCCTTATATTATTATGATACCACCAGAGTTTTGAGAAGCTATGGAAGTCTCCGCGCGACAGGATTCAGGCGGTGATAGATGCCAAGGAGTGGTACACGCGTTATTAGAACTTTTCTTTCTCCTACAATTAATATAACTGTTATTTTTTTCACTCATGCACGTTGTTCCTAATCGTCGCCACCCTGGAGGATAGATACGGTATTGCGCGATAAGCGAAGTCACGTGATTACCAAGACTTTTAGTACTAGCGTCAGTGTCACAGAATTTCATCTTCGAGAATGATGCCAGCTCTCATCCGGAGTTTTTAATTGCAGAAAGCTGCTTGAGTTGTTGCAGCTGGCCAAGGCTCTCCCGATCACCCCCGCTCCCAACCTCCGGCGCGCACCCTTTCTCGATCTCCAGCGCTTTCTCCCCGCGACCTCCGACAAGGTTTCTCGAATCTTCTTCTCCGTGTTGGGGAATCGATACGGAACGGGACCCTTCAGATTGCTCGAAATTGCTTGCGCTGAGTTATCGTCATTTACGTTATTTGACGACTGCGATAGTTGCATATCCACCAAATCCTCTTGAAAGCACAGAACCCGAGTTTCTACCGTATTAATTGCGATAGGCTTTCCCTATTCAATAGTCTACACCGCGCCTCCATCTTTGCGATCAGTGAGGTTGATGCGTGTTTGGTAGAGGTGGGAGCCTGTAATATCAACAAAGAAAACAGCATGGGTCATACACCGCTTGGTTGGGCTGTGAAGAATGGGCACTGGGCGGTTGTGAAAAATACTGCTCGGTCGGGACGACATCGACCCCGATAAGTTAGGGGGCGGCAGCCAGACACCACTGCTGCTGGCTGCTCGTAATGGGCACGAGGGAATTGTGAAAATGCTACTCGGACGTGACGACGTCAACCCGCAAAGTCAAATATGTACGGCCAAACACCACTTGATTGGGCTGCTCACAATGGGCACGAGGGAGTGGTGAGAGCACTACTCGAACGGGACGAGATCAACCCCAACAGACCAGATGGAGACGGCCGGACACCACCTTTTTCTGCCGCTTTGAGTGGGCGCGAGGGAGTGGTGAGAATACTAATCGCACGGGACGACGTCTACCCTAGCAAGCCGGATATTTACTACAGAACACCGCCCTGGGCGGCTACTTTGAATAACGACGAATGATAGATCTACTACAGTCTTGCCTCGCCGCCCATAGCACGGCCTAAACCCACAGAGGCATCGCCCCATTGCCGCCCCCGCCTCCCTTCTCTCGATCCCGCCCTATCTTCATCTCCTCCTGCGGCTTAAAACACTCCCTTGCGATAATTGCCATCCTACATTTCCCTCAGGAGCAAGCCTGTCGTAGTGCCAGAGCCATTTCTTCTTTTTTCTTGCTAGTAGGAAGACATATGCAGTGTGGATGCACGTATCTATCACATACCCGTCCAACCCTCTATCCTCATTTTTCTTATGGAGTCAAGTCAGCATTTGTCTTCTGTTTCAAATCTTGGATCTAGCATTAGCGGGGGTTTCTACTGTATTGGCTCGGAAATATGCCAGTGTGGCTTAGAATTTCCGTCATATCTACATTTATGGTTTTCCCGGCGTGAATCCTTTTTTTCGCATTTATTGTTCATATCATTTTTCCTGGAATTCCTCCCCTCCGGAGTGTAAATGTGAGGGTTGTTTAGATATAGAGAAAATATATATAAAGTGCAAGGATTTCTAGAGTGGCATTGGCGAAAAGTAATATAGAGGCTAGTTGTTAACTAAGGATTGGCGGTGATTGGTTTCCACTACCGTACTTGTATAGACATGTTTAACGAAGGCAATACATCATTTTTCGTCTTGTCCATCAAGGAAGATTAACACATTCGGGGGTCTTTTGGCTGAGAAATTGACTCCCATTCTACGGAATCATGACACTCGCTATGCTACGGGGCCTCTCGCCCACTGTTCCTAAAGGCTGATAACCTGCGAGGCGGACGATCTCGAAGAGTAGTACTTAACCTACGCCGGTATGCTTTCTCCAATCCGCCCAAACTCACCCTGGTCTCCTGGATTCGCTACGAAGGTTGCTGAACAGGGCTCGACGCCTGTTCTCGTAATCTGTGCTTCACTTCGTCACAAGTGTGTGGCTCAAACGCTAGGTATCCCTAGCCGCATGTCGTAACTGAGTGCATAACGAATTTTTTTGAGCATATCCGGTGTCTTAGATTAATTTAGTAAGAGCAATTGGGCGAGCTATGGTGCTGCCCAATCTCAAGTTACCGGTAGGGGCATATTGAGATATTCTGCCCCCCGGATATCTTTCTCCTACTACAGTTTTTCTCCTTTCCTACAGCTTCCTTTCCAGGCTCGGGCCCGGAATCACAAACCCATATGATCTCTGGTTAGGTATGGGAACCTTGCCTCGCCCCAGGGCTGTAGTGTTTGGATAACCCCCCGTTCATGGCCGTATTTTAACTAATCCAGTACTGTGAACTACAGCCGTAAGGCCCCGTGCTGGGAAACGGTCCCACTAACCGTAAAATCTGATGGTGCGCAATAGTTTCTGTACCGCCGGAGTCTGCTTCGCGAAAAATGCTGATAAATCGAGTTTCCCCACAAGAACTGGATTTTAGATGGCAGACTTACGGGGAATGGATAATGGGTCGGACGGAAGACTTAAATATGAGGCTGCGACAGCATATGGGGAGGCTTTTGTGCAGGGTGACACCACTGCGGAGCTAGGTTAAATCAGCGAGGAGGCTCTTATCCGGGATACCGGGTTTAATTGTGGTATATTCGAATGCTTATATCAAATTCGGGGCTTTGGTTCTCCGTTCCGCTTCTGTCGGTCGTGTGCCACCCCCCCCCCCTTCACTCCTTTCTGGTGCTCGGAGATGTTTCCTTATCCTACAACGACCCAGCTAATAACTCCAAGCAGGTTTTCGGCGAGCCAGCGTACTGTATCTTATTGAGTTATATTGTGTGCTATGTACTGTAGAATTGGCATTGGAGCACCAAACTCCGAGTGATATCGTAGTTATTGACGGTATTTTAAAATAGCCAAGGAGATAGAGGTGATAACTAAGCCACCTACTTTGGGGCAATGGTGGTCGATTGTGGCAGCTTCCGTGGACAAACTCAAGCAGAGTCAGGGTTTCTTTTGAACATAACTTTAGGTAATAACCATAGCAGTTTTGTTTGCGCTCCTGATCCACTAAGCTTAGAGTAACGCCAGGGATCACTGCTAATGGTATAATAGTTAGCTTAGTGACAAATACTGGACCCTGAATCATCGTAAATTCCTAAGGACTTGTTGCTGTAAACAAGGAGGCATCCACAGTGCAGTTAACCCACTTTACCCATCACGGCTACCGTATTATAATTCCGTAAATAAGCGGGGCGGCTTATTCAAAAGTCGAGCTATGGAGCAACGGATTATCTATGAGGCTCACAGTCACGTGAGCTAGGTTTTGGGTGGTTGCGGCCTATCCCAAGGTGCGGCTTATTGATGGAATCCTACGGTACCTCCGCTCTGAATGCTCCACTGCCACTCCCTTTCTCAATTTCCAACGCATCCCCCCTCTCGACCTCCAACACACACAGTTTCTCGGGTCTTCATTTCTGGATTAGGGAATCCACGCAAAACGGGATCTTTCAGATTGTGCAAAAGTCATTTGATAACTGCAATAACCGCATATTCACCAAAACCCCCTTGAAAGCACAGAAACCAAGCGTTTATCACACCCACTCCGGCAAGCATCCAAGTCTGCACCGCGGATCTATCTTTTTGATTAATGAGGTTGTAGCGCATTTGGTAGAGGCAAAAGGTCGCGGCATCAACCAAAAACAACCAAAAAGACAGCATGGGTGATACACCTCTCGCTTGGGCTGCTGGGAATGGGCACGAGGCAGTTGTGAGAATATTGCTCGGCCGGGTTGACATCGACCCCGACAAGCCAGGTGAAGACAGCCGAACACCACTGTTGCAGGCTGCCCGCAATGGGCATGAGGGAATTGTGAAAATGCTACTCGGACGAGACGACGTCAACCCCAACAGGTCAAATTATTGGGGTCAAACACCGCTCGGTCGTGCTGCTGAGAATGGGCACGTGGGGGTCGTGGAAATATTACTCAGACGAGACGACGTCTATCCCGACAAGCCGGCTGAGGACGGCCGAACCCCACTTGGGTGGGCTGCCCTCAACGGGCATGAGGGGGTTGTAGAGATTCTGCTCAGACGGGACGACGTCGACCCCAACGAGCTGGATGAACTGGGCCGAACCCCACTCTGGTGGGCTGCCCTCCATGGGCACAAGGAAGTGGTGAAGATACTACTTACACAGGGCGCCAACCCCAACGAACCAGATGAGGACGGCCAAACACCACTCTGGCAGGCTGCTCGCTTTGGGTATGAGGGAGTGGTCGAAATGCTGCTTGGATGGGATGACATCGACCCCAACAAATCTGATAAGTGGGGCCAGACGCCGCTCTATTGTGCTTCTGAGAATGGGCACGAGGGAGTGGTGAAGATACTGCTGGGACGGGACGACGTCAACCCCCACAAACCAGATAATGATGATCAAACGTCACTCTGTTGTGCTGCTTATAACGGGTACGAGGGAGTAGTGAAAATACTGCTCGCGCGGCCTGACGTCAACTCTGATACGCTAACTAACGACGGCTAAACACCATTCTGGGCGGCTGGTCCGCTTCACCACCCGGGAGTGGTAGCTCTCCTGAAGCCTCCAACATCTCCCACCCACAGTCACGCCTAGGCCGCTGAGAGCGTCGTCCTCCGTACTACCTCCGAACACCATACCGGTAACCCACATGCCGCCCCCGCCGGGGACGCGTTAGCTCCATAAATGCGTTTGTGGCTGCCGTGCTCTCCCCTCTCGCCTCACCCAGCTTTACCCTGCAGCTCAAAATACTACCTTATGAGAATTGCTGCCTTACCTTTCCTTCCCGAGTAAGCCTGCCACTGAAGCATAGCTAAGTCCTTTTCCCGGTGGGAGGAAATCATCCACAATGGGAATGCAGATATCCATCACCTCCCGTCCCACCTTCTATCCAGGTTTTTTTTATGGAGTCAAGTTAGGATTTGTGAGCTCCTGTTTGAAATCTAGAGTTTAGCGTCAGCAGAGGGCTATTTCCACTGTATTGAGATAAATTGATGCTGTTTGAAATTTCCGTCATCCTATCTAATTCCCTTTTTTTCTTTTGGTTGGTCATTTATTTTTTTCTACAACATGCGGTTTCCCCCTCTCCTCTCTGAAGCGTAGACGCGGCGCTTGTTTAGGCGCAGTGGGAAAAATATGCTGTGCAACTATATCTGACGCTTCTACAAAGAGGTATAAAAGCTAGTCGTTGACTAAGGTATGGTGGGGATTGGTCTCCATTATAGCCATGGCTTAATAAAGCGCCCGTCTATCTGGTATGTCCTCTATCCGTAGGCCTAAAGGTCAGGTTGGAAGGCTCTCTTCACTATTTAGTCTTATTCATTAGAAGTAATTAATCCAGTAAGAAATCTCTTGATTAACCCCAATTTTACAAGCACGGTATAAACTCCAAAGACTTTCTGTGTGGCCGAACCCTTCTGCATGGATTCAAGCCCGTTTGATGTGCGATTTCCGAGAGCAGTACTCATCCTACACTAGTATACTTTCCCCAATATGCCCGCACTCCAGTTGGTCTCCCGAGCCCATTACGGGGGCTGGTTTTCTGAACAGGGCTCAACAACTGGTGTCGTAGTCTGCTTCTTTTATTCAAAACCATGGTGTTACTACCTAATATTAAGTTAGGTGCATAATATTAGGATATTCCATCCACCCCGAATCTCCTTTTACCTACTACATTTTTTTCTCCCCCTCTTCCCATAGATTTCTGCCTATGCTCAGGTCGGGCATCACGAACCTATATGGTCTCCTAGGCGGGATAGAAAATCTTTAAATTAACCTGGGGCAGCAGTGCTCGGATAACCCGGCCCATGACAGTATTCCAGCTAATTCATACAGCACCGTGGATTACAGCCGTAAGACAAGATGCCGGAAAACGGTGCCACGAGCCATAAATCCAGTTCCCGGATAATAGTGTCTTTCACCGCATGTGTTCGTTTTACAGCAAGTGCTGATAAATCGAGCTCCCTCACAAGAACTGGATTTTAGATTGCAGACCTATCATACAGATGTTTAATGATGGTTAGGTAAAAGGTCTGAATATGAGGCTCTAGTATGATAGCATATGAGGAGGATTTGGCTTAGCAGGGCACTCTTGTGGAGCTAGGCTTGGTCCGCGAAGGTCTTATCCACATTCCCGGGGGCTAATGGCGTATTTAAAACCTTAAATTGGGCTTTCTGTTCCACTTCTGTGAGTTGTGAGCAGCGCGCATCCCCCCTCGCACCTTTGTACTCAAAGGTGTTTGTTTATGATGGTCTAGCCAATAGCTCCCAGCAGGTTTGCTAAGTTACTCTACTGTATCTTATTCAGTCGTATGGTGTGCTGTGGCCATTTGCAATGTAACACTAAGCTTAGCCGAGTGACGATTGGTGACGGCCTACCTGTCAGTCCTAACTAGCACCTGGTTCGAAAAGACGCTGAGGGCTGAGGGAAGCATTTGAGAGCAGAAAGAAAGCATATCCGAACACTTCACAAAAAGCGGAGCAGGGGCACACGAGGTAGGAACAAATGCTCGGAACTAGCGACCGACGACGGGGCTGGCAACAGCAGCCCAACCACAGGAATGAAAACTGACCTTTTCTGCAGAGTGTATTTCACCTTTACTACCAGGAACCGCTATATCATTATTATTTTAGTATCTTTAGATGTTGGAAACCGTGACATGCTGCTCGGGATGCTCTCATGATACTTCCTTTTTTGTTCGGAGAGCGTCCGGAAACGCGCTTGTTTGTGGCTTCGGGAATGGGCTTGGCTTCGGGCGTGTGTTTGGACTTTCGGGAAAGCATTTCGAATACAGGAATGCGCGAGATTTTTGGAACTATGCAGCCGGCGGGGAGAGCGGAGAGAAAAGCGGGAGAGCTGTAAAGCTAGCATGAAAGAGTTGGAAAGCCCGGGGGCTATGGGCTGTGGGGGGCTGTTTTTCTCAGTTAGCTCGGAGTGTGAGCAAGGGGAAGGGGAGACTTACATGGAATAGCATGGGCGTGTCTGGTGGCTCATGGGGGGATAGGATGTCTTTGTGGTTGATATATACCCCTGTCTTTGCGGTTAGTTAGTGAGAGGGTTGTCGTTGAGTAACCGTGCCAAGGTTGTGGCTCCGCCACAACCCCTCGATTGCTCGCTTGCTCGCAACCAGGGGCACCTCTTCTAGGTGCCCGACAGCTCAACGGCAGATTCAGCTCAACGACAGATTTTAAAAAAGTAGACAACTAAAAGTACATTTTCTCAACCACGCCGTCTGATAGACGGAGAACGATCTCTTAGCTTTAAGCGAGAGCGCTTAAGCTCCTGAAATATGGGTTTCCATATTTTTTTCCGCTCCCGAATAGCCACCTTTTTGGCCCTTTCAAGCTCCCTCCCTGCCTTCTCTAATTTCTGCTGCACACTATCTTCCTCCTTTTGACGCACAACAGCTCTTGCCTCATGTGCATATATTACACCTCCCTTCTGAACTTGCCTTCGAGAACGTCTTTGCCGATTTGCGCGCGCTTGTTGTGCAACCTCAGTGTCCTCAAGTTGTTGTGAGGCATGTACGCCCATTTGAGCCTGAGCCAGACTCCCTTTAATAAATCGGTCAAGATTCACCTTGAATGTGGGTGAAACAGGATCCGTATTCTGCAAGTATTCTGCTTGCCTTTTTAGAGATCTGAGTGTTACCGGTGTTGTAAGGCATAAAGGAGGGGCTGGAGGGGGGGTGGTAGGCTGTCGCTGTTGTGGTGGTGAGGAGTGCTCATGTAAGAGGGATAGAACACGGTCGGGGTTATAGGGGAGGAGGCCCGTTTTGCGGAAAGCTGAAAGGATCGTAGTTTGTTTGAATGCTTGAAGGCGGATAGATGTAAGGGCAGATAGAAATTCAACTTTATTAAAATCTGAACACCCGGTCCTAGTTGCTTGATCGACAGCTTCAGCATGAAAATGCTTTAGTGGTTGAAAAACCACAACGTCGAGAGGCTGGAGAAGATGCGTGGTATGAGGCGGGAGACAGAAAGGGATGATTTGCTTCTCATCGCAGAAGGTAATAAATTCTCTGGTGCAGTGGGATCCATGACCGTCGAGGAGGAGAAGCCGACAAGCACCAACCTGCCTTCGAGCAGAGAATCTTTCGAAGTGAGAGAGCCACTCAAGTGCTAGTTCATCATTTGAATAGCCCTTTTCTGAAACAGCTATCAAAACATCATCATCTAGATTTGTTTTTGTCACCCAATCCTCTTGGTGAAGCACACCTGGCAGAATCACCATCGGCGGCAAGACGTATCCATCCCCACTAATAACTTCACAGCAGGTAACCAGTTCTCGACTCGTTGAACTGCCCAAATAGTGGGGGCGCTGAGGATCTAGTGTGACAATCCATTGATCTTTGCCAACCCCGACTCTAAAGCCTGTTTCGTCAAAGTTATAGGTGTCTTCTTTCTGAATGCCCTTCTCCTCACACAGGGACTTATAGCGGGCAAACCATGCACTGATAACATCAGGATCATGCGCATTTTTCCGATCATGGTCAATCGTCTTTTGCTTCCTGATATGAAATTCAGGATATCTCGAGAGAAAGCGCTTGGACCAGGCAGGACTGACAGTAGGCGCAGGATTTATGTCATCTTTGGCCTGACATTTTTGAAGAATGCTATTAGCGCAATCGGAAACCATTGACAGCCTCGCAGGAACTCCAATCTCATCTAAGCGCTTTAGATAGAGATAAACACCAAGCTCTTCATCCTCACTAAGCTTCCTGTTTACTGAACTCCGCTCAGATCTACTCTGACACCCTTTCAATCTCCTTCTAAGACGCCCCTGGGGAACATCAAACTCTCTGGCGACAGCGGCGATATTTGGTCTACTGCTTGCAGATAGACTTCGGCATGCTAGCTGAATCCTGGCTTCAACCTCTGAGTAACTCTTCAACGATGTCATGATTTTGTGGTGGTGGGATAGGAAGATCGTGATCAAACAAGAGGAAAATCTGTCGTTGAGCCGAATCTGCCGTTGAGCTGTCGGGCACCTAGAAGAGGTGCCCCTGGTTGCGAGCAAGCGAGCAATCGAGGGGTTGTGGCGGAGCCACAACCTTGGCACGGTTAGAATGTGCTTCCCCGCTGCTGATGGCGCCGTTTCGTTCCTTTGCCGTCGATCCATGTCTGGGGTCTGTCATTTTTTGTGCGGTTGCTGCTTCCGCACATTTAATCACCTCGCAAGTGCGGTCGGGAATCAAGAATTTGCCAGGCCTCGTCTGGTTGTTGCTACCAGCGCTCGGAACCCGCCCTCGAAAACCTATTTTACTGGTAACCCTTTACTCGTAGAGACTTTGTAAGCTCTCCTTTAAATAAGCTGATAACGTCCGCTTTACCCAAGCTCAGCATACAACTGGGTCCTAACGAATGTTCAAAAACCCAAGGTAAAGTAGATATACTCGCGAGTGATCCTATGCGTTCTGCCGACCCAATTATGGGTGACTAGTAGCTCATATGAATGCGGACAGAAAGTAATCAAGTCTCTTGCAGAAGCCGGTTCATTAAGACGGTCTGGTGATATTAAACACGGCAGGTGGTGAAGCTGTTGCAAAATAGTGGTAGTCTATAAACATGTTCCATCGGGGGTCAGCTTCCAGAGATAAGATGGGGTCACTGGTAACCTTGGCATGAAATGATTCGCTAGTACTCCCATTTAAAACAATCAGCTTGTCCCAATCTACCGTAGCCACTGTGTATATAGGGACCGTTGCCAAGGGAGGGGGGTCTAAAATTGGAGTTGGGCTATGCTATATGGGGAAGAAATAGGAGAAAAACATCAAAGCGAACGGGAAATCAAGCCTAATTTCTCTTGCTGATTGGCTAGAGAGCAAGCAGGTGATCCAACAGTGGTATATTCGTCAGCGTCACCCCCTTGGCAACGGTCCCTATATACACAGTGAATACGGTACGGAGGTACACGGCATAAGTTTTGTAGGTTACACAGGGGGTGAGGGCAGCAAACCTCCCTTGTGGAACCTACAAAACTTATGCCCTGTACCTCCGTAAGAAAGCATTCCCCGCCTTTCTTACCTCGCGGAGGAGGCAAAGTCACCAACCTCCACGATACTAGTACGCTGCCGTATCATCACACTTATCACCGAACCTTATCCAATATGAATACACTACCTAGCGGGAATGGAGGACCGAGTCTCACTCGTGATCCCTGCCAGTATGGCATATCCAACACCCGTACCGACAATAACACCAGCAATAGTATTCACGGTCACTCGAATCAGAACATCGGAAATGTGTTAAACAGCTATAATCACACCATCAACGTGGGAATAAGTGAAGAGTCTTTAAGGATTCAAACGTGGTTGTCGCCACTCGAACCCCATGCAAGGCACGAAAATGTGAGGAACGGGCGGCTGGATGGTGTTGGGGACTGGGTTCTGGAGAAGGATGAGTTCGAATCATGGCGCAAGAGTCAGGATGGATCAGTGAATCGTACTGTTCTATGTTACGGGGATCAAGGAGCTGGAAAGACATATATAAGGTAGGGGGGGTATTTTCCGGGGATGATAGACGATGCTAACAAGGAACTGTATTAGTTCATTAGTAATAGATACCCTATGCGAGCAAGCCTGTGGGCAGAATATTGCTGTTTTATCCCTCTACTGCGATTACCAGGCACATAAGGACCAATCGGCGGTGAATATGATAGGGAGCCTAGTCAGGCAGGTTGCTCTAGGAGCAGTGGGGATGGTGGGCGAGATTCGGGATGCTTTTGAGAAGTCAAGGCGGGGAGGAGGAAAAGGTCTTCGATTACCAGAGATGCTGGGATTATTGGTCAGAACAATTGGCTCCTTCGAGCGAGTATATATCTGTGTCGACGCAATGGATGAGTTACTGCCACAACATCGATCAGAGCTCCTCCGCACGCTACGACAGATTATTCAGGAAGCGCCTAATACGCGACTATTTCTCACTGGGAGGCCACATATTCGCGGCGAACTTGACAGGCATCTCACGGAAGGAGCCTATATCATCCACATTGTGCCCGACAAAGGGGATATCGCCAAATACCTAAGTCGGAAGATGGACGATGATGATGCCCGAGATCCGGACCTGATGACGGAAAATCTGAAAAATGATATTATGAAAACAATGTTGGAAAAGACTTCAGAGATGTAAGTAGGCGAAACCCTATTCCGGATTTGGATTACTAATTGATATTCTGGTAAGGTTTCTGCTGGTTGCATTAAATATTGATGCAATATTGGGTGAGATCTCCTTAACAAAGAGAAGGGAAATGTTGCAGAAAGTGGCCACGATGGGGGTAAACCTGGACCGTGCATACGCCCAAACACTTCAGCGGATAAGGGACCAGAAGGGTAGCCGATCAAGACTTGGGATGGAGGTGCTAATGTGGGTATCCTACGCGGAGCGGCCGTTGCGTATCGATGAACTCTGCCATGCTCTGGCGGTGGAAATAGGGTCGACAGATCTAGACACTGAGAACATCTCACCGGAAGATACAGTGCTAGGGTCATGCTTAGGGCTTGCAGTGGTTCACAAAGAGACCTCAACAGTCCGGCTAATCCATTACACACTTCAGGAATACCTCTCCCAGCCTAGCGTATTTCCTGATGCCCACAGGACACTTGGGCAAACGTGCTTAACTTATTTAAATTATGACCAGGTTAAATGTTTTCCAGCCAGTTACTTTTCAAGCCTCGCAGGCATGCCATTTCTCGAATATGCATCTTTGCACTGGGGGAGGCACGCAAGGATAGAGCTCTCAGACTACGCAAAATCGCTTGCGCTTGAGCTATTAAACCGATATGAGCGCCATATATCTTCGTGCTTACTTTTCAAAAAAATCTGCAATTCCTTTTACTCCCCACCCAGCCATGGCCTATTCACTGGTTTACATTGTGCATCCTACTTCGGAATCGATGAGGTCATGGCTGCTTTGGTAGAGATTGAAGGCTGTGACATCAATCAAGGAGATTGGCTGGGGTTTACACCCCTCATGTGGGCTGCTCGGCAGGGGAGCCAAGGGGCGGTGACGATACTGCTCACGCGGGAGGACACCGATCCTGACAAGGTGTGCAACCGTGGTCGAACGCCACTCTGGTGGACTTCTAGAAATGGGCATGAGGGGGTTGTGCGGCTGCTACTCGCACGAAGCGATGTCAATCCCGAAAAGCCAGACAACATTGGTGCAACCCCACTCTTGGCCGCTTCTAGCCATGGGCGTGAGGGGGTTGTGAGACTACTACTCGCACGGGATGATGTTAATCCCGACAAGCCAAACAATTATGGTCAAACACCACTCTGGGACGCTTCTTGCGAAGGGGATGAGGGGGTAGTGAGACTACTGCTCGCACGAAACGATGTCAACCCCGACAAGCCAGACAACTTTGGTCAAACACCATGCTGGACCGCTTCTAGATGCGGGCATGAGGGGGTGGTGAAGCTACTACTCGCACGAAACGATGTCAACCCCGACAAGCCAGAAAGCTATGGTCAAACACCACTCTGGGCTGCTTCTAGCAATGGGCATGAGGGGGTGGTGAGACTACTGCTCGCACGGGATGATGTTAATCCTGACAAGCCAAACTATTATGGTGAAACACCACTCTGGGGCGCTTCTAGAGGGGGACATGAGGGGGTGGTGAAGCTACTACTCGCACGGGGCGATGCCAACCCCGACAAGCTAGACAATTATGGTCAAACACCACTCTCGGCCGCTTCTAGCAATGGGCGTGAGGGGGTGGTGAGACTACTACTCGCACGAAACGATGTCAACCCCGACAAGCCAGACAAGTATGATCGAACACCACTCTGGGGTGCTTCTAGATGGGGGCATCAAGGGGTCGTGAGACTACTACTCGCACGAAACGATGTCAACCCCGACAGGCCAGACAACGATGGTCAAACGCCACTCTGGGGCGCTTCTAGATGGGGGTATGAGGGGGTGGTGAAGCTACTACTCGCACGAAACGATGTCAACCCTGACAAGCCAGACAACGATGGTCGAACACCACTCCGGGCTGCTTCTAGCAATGGGCATGAGGGGGTGGTGAGACTACTACTCGCACGGGATGATGTTAATCCTGACAAGCCAAACTATTATGGTGAAACACCACTCTGGGGCGCTTCTAGAGGGGGACATGAGGGGGTGGTGAAGCTACTACTCGCACGAAACGATGTCAACCCTGACAAGCCAGACAGCGATGGCCGAACACCACTCCGGGCCGCTTCTGAATGTGGGCATGAGGGGGTGGTGAAACTACTACTCGCACGGGGCAACGCCAATTCCGACAAGCCAGACAACGATAGCTCAATACCACCCCACTGCGCTTCCAGCAACCAGCACGAGCCGGCGGTGCGGCCAGCAGTCGCAGGGGGCGATATCACTCTCGACCAGCCGGCCAGTCGAGACCAAACACCACCCGGAATCTCTTCGCTGTGTAAGCGTAGGCAGAGTATAGCGGAACCTTTTCCACAGCTGTCGGGGAAACGGAGGAGAGAAAACTAAGAATGGCTATAGGATTTCCTATCGGGCATATGCTAGAGATCTTGCTATGTTTCCTTCACGATGTTTGCTTACCGGTAGTGTACATTATCCAGAGAGGGGTGGCCATGGATAGGGTTTAGCCGTACTGCAATATATAGAATCATGATGTATATTATTATTATAAATACCGTACGTAACAACCATAACAGTTTCACCCCCGTTCCGGATTCAGCATGCCAACAGTAACGCTGGGGAGCGTTCTACTCCCGCGGTTAATTAGGTCGGCGGTAAATATTGGACCCTGAATTATCCCGGACTCCAATGAGCTATTGATCAACATGGTCAAGGGCTCCTTGAATTACTACAATGCTAGTTAGCAGTGGAAAGGGAATTTGGTTTTGACGAACTTCTGGATAATCAGAAAGATGAGACTGCTTCCAGCAAAAGTAGCGTCCTACTGTAACACTGACATCATTGTGTTATACGAGCACCGCTCTGTCTTAATTCTTGTGACAAATATCAAAAAGCACGCTCCCGAAATGTGAAAGCCTGGCACGAGGTTCCATGAGGACCTTTCCCGCCTTTATCGACATCAGATGGGACTACTGTGAGGCTTTCAGTTAGGTAATTTGTAGATTTTTCCATAGATTCATTTATAAACCCTGAGGTGCTTGTATCATATATAGAAAAGACTTGCCGATCCCACAAGCAGGAGAGGCACAAAAGCTTCCGCAACTCGATTCGCAGTCCACAGCCTACTAAAACTAAGCTAACGGTAAGACGGGAGTGTAAGTTAACAATATTGATGCATCCTGGCCTTTCCACAGATCTCTATATCTATCTCGGAATATCCCCACATATCCAGATTCCTCCACACGCTCCAGTGATAGGGAGGGAATGACATATCGGTAGGACTCCGCCATTAAACTGTGGAAGCGTTAGAATAAGCCGGTACGCCCCCGGATGATCCGTAACGCTCCTCTGCCCCCACAACCAACCAGACCTTTCTAACAGTCCTATGATGTTCATCAGGTTTCAAAAAACATTCCACTTTCCTTCAGCTCTCGGTGATTCCACCAAGTGACCAACTCAGTAGCCTATCTATTGGAGGATAATTGATAAATGGCGTAGCAGCGGAGTGGTAAACTAGAATAGGATTTAGCTGTGGTAGGGGTATAATCATAAGCTTCGTTCCCTTGTTCCGCATCATCCTATATCTAACTGGTACGAACAGGAGTGTATATGAATGTAGTGAGATCATCTGGATCCCTCCATCGCTTCCCATGCCTCTCCATTTTCCTCCATGCATGTCCTCATTTCTCTGCTTACTTCCGTGATCACAAAGAAAGACATGATCAGAGAACCACCTCAGTAAATCATTCCCACCCCGGAATAAAGGTGACAGCTCACCATATTCTTCTAACTTCCATAATCACCACCCACGATCTGCCTTCGTCAGCTCTCATAACCACCCCTCTCGGTCAAGTCTAACACTATCCTCCGTCACTTTCCGAATAATAAAGATGTCTCCTACTAACTCCTTCAATGCCACCAACTCCTATAATGGCTTGTTGAACTACCCTAGTGTTGCTAATGAGTAATCCCAAGTTTTAACTTGACTATCCCTAGTAGAGCCTGTCTGAGGCACCAGAACATTCAAGACTGCGGAGTTGAATATGTAGGACAATGACTCGTGTGGGCAGGGGAATTTAGGAGCTGGTTGGCCGGTAGCGGGAGAAGGGAATACCATAATAGGGTTTTGTTTTGCTATGGAGATTCGGGGGCTGCAGGGCTTCTATTCGGTAATAAGAACGAAGTTTGAGGGATGGAAGGAAAAGGGCAAATGGTGACAAACCGTGATAACTCATTAACGATGGACAGTTTGTGCGATCGGGTCAGTGAACAGAATGCCACCGTTGTATGATCCTACTTTGGCTTTGCCGCTTAAAAAGTAGTAAAGTTAGTTAGTGATGAGTATGCTGGGCGCCGTGCTCAAATGGGATATGTACCAGCTAGCGCTTGGAAGGCCGGGGGAGATAGCGCAACCCAGAGTTCACGCATCACCCCCAAGAGAGGTTATATCATCAGACATCTTGGTATCATACTGGGCTTGGTAAGGACACGAGGCCGGATTCGATGGACCATAGCGTAGAGATAGAAATCCTGAAGAAAACCCCCGTTGAAATATGCGTAGAAGGATCTGCATTTCAGAGGCTACCTCAAGCTATCCAGTGATATATATCTAGATTTGTGCCAGTCTCGCCGAGTGTTGGTGTGATCCTGCAAGAAACAACCCTCTATCATAGGCTATAAAAGTTCACAGTAGCACCTACCGATGGCCTAGAGTTGGGGGATGCTCATGGTGCAAAGCTGAGTCGGTTAAGGAGACAAGCTAGGAGGTAAACCAAGATGGGTATAGCCGCTATGATGTATCTCTCACTCGGAGCCGCCCTTGATGTCCGGTAAACTGGGTCACGACCTAAAGGTGGAAATAGGGCTATCGAACCTCAATGTTCCTTCAATAGGGACCTCCTGGCCTGCTACCAAGGACTTGTTGCCAAATTGACCACTGCTATCTTAATTCGTATTATCCTTCAAGAGTATCTCCTGGCACGCCTGAGCTTTTTGGTACAACTCACTCGGCATTGGCACAAACCTAAGTAAGTTATCTAAATATTCGATAGGTTAAAGCTCTTCCGACTACCGTAGTCCTAGCCCTATCTCAAAGCGAACATTCTTGTTAGTATGGGGGTACGCATGCAAAAGGGGACCTTTCATATCGCGCAAAATTGCATAAGCGAGAGTTCTCCGAAGACTACAATAACCGCATCCCAACTGAAATCTTCTTAAAAGCACTGAGACTGCATGCTTATCGCATTGGCTTCGGTGAGTCTTCCCGACCCAATGGCTTACACTATGCATCGATCTCTGGAATTGATGAGATTGCAGCTAGTTCGGAGCGCGATGGGAGGTTGTAATATCAACTGAAGAGACTACGTGGGCAATACACTGCTCTTATGGGCTGCTAGGGATTGGCACGGGGAGAGGTGGAAATGATAGTTGGACGGGTCTACTTCAACCCCAGGAAGCCTTATAAGCGTGGCCAAACTAGTGATGGACACGATCATGATCGAGCATATAATTGGGGGCATGCTCGGTCGTGATCTGATCGAGGGGACCCCATGATCGAATGATCGATGGAAACGGGGGCCCTGATCGAGAGATCGATCATGGCCACTGCTCGAGTATGATACATCCTGCGCCCACCAGGAACGAAACATTCACCCAACAGGGGTTATGAGTATTCACACTTGTTGAGAGCTATCGGGTGCGAAGGAGTGGAAGCGAGCAGTTCCACAGGTTCAAAGGGAGAGTGGTCACTGGAGAAAGCGAAAGACTTGTATTGCTTATTGAACAAGAAGAGGATGGAGAGAGAGAAAAAGAAGAAGAGAAGAAACAAGAAGGAAGAGAGAAGAGGGGCGAAGATTTGAAAGGGGACAGGGGGTGACGTAAGTGGTCACGAGGTATCACTCATAACCAGAGCAACAGACAAGAAGAGAGCACGCCCGTAACTACAGTTTCCAACAACACTGTGTTGTAACAAAAACAGAAGATCCCTACCCTATCGTCCACCTGGTGTATCATGGTAATTTGGGAAAATCGAGGGCCATTGGTAGCATCTACTAGCTGCCATAGACCTGAAACGATGGGAGTGGTGACATAATGATAACCTTAGTAGTTATTCAATAATTTATTTTAACTATAATAGTAAAGGACGACAACAGTTAAAGAACTAACAGCGTAGGGTCTGGCCGAAATAATTGGTATCTAGTGTACGGGTAGACTCACTTTGTATAAGTTCGTAGTATCACCCCATCACTAAGATTAGTAGAGTTATCAGTCATGATTCAAGATGCTCGAGTACACTCGATGATAGTCGAGCATGATCGAGCAGTACCTATGATCGAGGGACCCCTATGATCGAGGGAGATCGAGCAGACTATAGTCGAGCAAAACTCGATCATAATCTCATTGTGTTCATCACTAAGCCAAACATCACTCAGGTTGGCTGCTAGAAATTTCTATGTGGAATAGCGCTCCTTGCTGCCTTCGAATACATTATACTGACATAAGGTAGTGCAGCTTGAAAATTTCCCCACATTTACAGTACTTCCCTTCCTCCTGTTGTGGCTGTGGTTTGTTTGTTCTTTCTACAACTTATTGTCTTTGTCGATTTCTGAGATGCCACGCAAGAGGATAGCAGTGGGGCGTGCTTCAATGATGTCTCGCAGAGATAGTGATGGCCTAATAATCCCAGTAGTGGAGCACTGTATGGGAGCGGAGATAGCAGAGGCAAAGGGAGCGCTCGCATGTATGAAGGAACACTGAAGTGTGGACGTCAGGAACGTTCTAGGGCATGAATGGATGTATAGGGCATATACGGAGACATAGGGCTACACATGTACTAACAGAGTTTTCACTACTTATGGTGAACCGTAGCTAGCAACCTCCATAGAGAATACACACCAGAACCCTTCCACCCGTCAACACACGAGCACACGATTGACAGCACCTCCATCATTAGTGACAAATATTGAACCTGAATCATCCTAGATTCAAAAGGACTTGTTGCTGTAAACAAGCAGGCTTCCACACTGCAGTTAACCCACTTTACCCTTCACGGCTACAGTAGAATTCCATAAATAAGCAGCGCGACTTATTCAACAGTTGAGTTGTGGAGCAACGGATTATCTATGGGCTCATACTTGCGTGAGCTAGGTTTCGGGTGGTTGCTGCCTATCCCAAGATGCGGCTTATTTATGGAATCCTAGGAGTACGGCACCTCCGCTCTCAATGCTCCGCTGCCGCTCCCAATCTCCAACGCGCACCTTTTCTCAATTTGCAACGCACCCTCCCTCTCGACCTCCAACCACACACAGCTTCTCGAATCTTCTTTTCTGGATTAGGGAATCCACGCAAAACGGGATCTTTCAGATTGCGCGAAAGTCATCTGATAACTGCAATAACCGCATATTCACCAAAATCCCCTTGAAAGCACAGAAACCAAGCGTTTATCACACCCACTCCGGCAAGCATCCAAGTCTACACCGCGGATCTATCCTTTTAATTAATGAGGTTGTGGCGCGTTTGGTAGAGGTAAAAGGTTGCGGCATCAACCAAAAAGGCAGCATGGGTGATACACCTCTCGCTTGGGCTGCTGGGAATGGGCACGAGGCAGTTGTGAAAATGCTACTCGGACGAGATGACGTCAACCCCAACAGGTCAAATTATTGGGGTCAAACACCGCTCAGTCGTGCTGCTGAGAATGGGCACGTGGGGGTCGTGGAGATATTACTCAGACGAGACGACGTCTATCCCGGCGAGCCGGACGAGGACGGCCGAACCCCACTTGGGTGGGCTGCCTGCAACGGGCACGAGGGGGTTGTAGAGATTCTGCTCAGACGGGACGACGTCGACCCCAACGAGTTGGATGCAGGGGGCCGAACCCCACTCTGGTGTGCTGCCATCTATGGCCACAAGGAAGTGGTGAAGATACTACTTGCACAGGGCGCCAACCCCAACGAACCAGATGAGGACGGCCAAACACCACTCTGGCAGGCTGCTCGCTTTGGGTATGAGGGAGTGGTCGAAATGCTGCTTGGATGGGATGACATCGACCCCAACAAATCTGATAAGTGGGGCCAGACGCCGCTCCATTGTGCTTCTGAGAATGGGCACGAGGAAGTGGTGAAGATACTGCTGGGACGGGACGACGTCAACCCCCACAAACCAGATAATGATGATCAAACGCCACTCTGTTGTGCTGCTTATAACGGGTAGTGAAAATACTGCTCGCACGGCCCGACGTCAACCCCGATACGCCAACTAACGACGGCTAAACACCACTCTGGGCGGCTGGTCCGCTTCGCCACCTGGGAGTGGTGGCTCTCCTGAAGCCTCCAACATCTCCCACCCACAGTCACGCCTAGGCCGCTGAGAGCGTCGTCCTCCATACTACCTCCGAACACCATACCGGTAACCTCCATGCTGCCCCCGCCGGGGACGCGTCAGCTCCATGAATGCGTTTGTGGCTGCCGTGCTCTCCCCTCTCACTCCACCCAGCTTTACCCTGCAGCTCAAAATACTACCTTGTGAGAATTGCTGTCTTACCTTTCCTTCCCGCGTAAGCCTACCACTGAAGCATAGCTTAAGTCCTTTCCTTGGTGGGAGGAAATCATACACAATGGGAATGCAGATATCTATCACATCCCGTCTACCTTCTATGCGGGTTTTTCTTATATTCAAATTAGGATTCGTGAGCTCCTGTTTAAAATCCAGAGTTTAGCGTTAGCGGAGGGCTGTTTCCACTGTATTGAAATAAATTAGTGTGGTTTGAAATTTGCATCATCCCATTTGATTCTCATTTTCTTTTTTTCTTTTGGTTGGTCATTTATTTTTTCTACAACATGCGGTTTCCCCCCCCTCTCCTCTCTGAAGCGCGGACGCGGCGCTTGTTGAGGTGTAGTGGGAAAAATATGCTGTACAGCTATATCTGTCACTTCTACAAAGAGGTATAAAAGCCAGTTGTTAACTAAGCTATGATGGGGATTGGTCTCTATTATAGCCATGGCTTAATAAAGTGCCTGTCTATCTGGTAGTTTACCCGCTCTGGATTTTGCTAACTGAGACTGCAAAGTGGATCTCTCGTGCTGTGCTCCTGAAGGTATACTCGACTAATAGCTATGCTAAGCCTCGATCGCCCCCTACCTTTGTTCCTTTACATTACTTCAGAGCGGCGGCGCCCCACGCAGGAGATTGCTTGAACCTGCTCAGCATAGTCCAGTTATACTTTCCTTGTTTTCTGAAAGGTTCAGAGCTTTGGCAATGCTTCCCCCTAAATGGACCACATCAAGAGCCGGAGTCCACTCTAGAATTCTTTTGTAAGGGGGTCATCATGATTGCGTAGAATTCTTTTGTTCTTTCGTTATCACGGAAGTAAGAAATAAAATGGGGACGATGCAAGTTTATCGTCCCAGATATTGGGTCTTCATCAAACCATGTTCACAACGGGTAGTCACCACACTACGGTACCTTACCGTACTCGGTTAACTAGCCGTCACGCACTTTTGTGCGGACGTTGGCCCTCCAGGCCTGAGCTTGAAATCGGAATTGGAGGGCTGTCTGCACTTTTTAGACTCCACCATCAGCGACCTTTGCTATAAACTCTGCTGCACAGCCAAACCTTCTTAAGTGCCCATCACCTGCTTGGCGTGCGTTTCCTAAGAGTAATAGCAACCCTATTCCGATACACTTTCTCTGATTCCCGGCACTCAACCTAGCCTCTAGAATGCATCACGAGGGTTGCTTTTATGGGCAGGGCTCAAAAACTATTGTCAGGATCTCCGCTTCTCTTAGTGTTAAGTGTGTAGCGCAATGCCCGGCGTTTCCGCTCATATACAACTAGTATCATAGCTAGGTGAATAATGTTGGGCATGGCCAAATACGGTACCGGGTGGTAGGGGGTGTGGATAGCCCGCGACTTAGTTCCCTAATGTCTATCACTCTCTGAACTGGGGGTAAAGGTACCGGTAGGTGTATATATGAAATATAATGAAATCATCCTTGTCCCCCCAGGGATCACCATACATATCCATTTTCCTCAATGCATGTATATCTCCCCTCCCCTTAACTCTGAACTCTAAACACTTATCGAATCTACACTTTAGGGAGAACGGAAGGGGAAACGATAAATTGTAGAAAAAATAAGCGACAATAAAAGTAAATATTATGGAAATTTCAGGCTACACCGGCTTATTTTTGTGCAGTAGAGATACCAGTACTCGAGTACCCCTCCACTCACGTTAAATCCTTGATTTGAAAGGGAGGCTGACAAATCCTGACCTGACTCCATAAGAAGAATCCGAAAGGGGGATTGGGCGGGTATGTGACAGATGCGTGCACCCCCATTGGGTATGATTTGCTTCATAGGTGGAAGAAATTTTAAGCAGTGTTTATGTGGCAGCTGACTCGGGAGGAAGTGTAAGGCGGCAATTATAAGAAGGTAGCCTTAATTTGTAGGAGAAGGTTAGGTGGGGGTGGGAGGAGGGAGGCGGTGGGGGCGATAAACACGCTTGTAGCTGGTGGGGTCCTTGCAAAAATGGCACACGGGTTATTGGAATGGTGTTCGGATGCTGTAAGGAGGGCGATGTCTCCTCGGGCCTAGGCCGGGCTGTGGGTGGCAGATGTTGGGGGCTGTAGTAGAGATATCACTCCCGCGTGGCCATTATCAGTAGCCCACAACAGGGGCGTTCGGCCCTGGCGATCCGGCATGTCGACATCGATGTCACCCCGACCGAGTAGTAATCTCACCACTGCCTCACGCCCATAGTGGGCAGCCCGCAGAAGTGGTGATTTGCCGCCCTCATCAGGTTTGTTGGGGTTGACGTCGTCCCGTGCGAGCAGCATTTTCACAACTCCCTCGTGCCCACAGCAGGCAGCCCACCAGAGTGGTGTTTGGCCATCCCCGTTTGGCTTGTCGGGGTTGATGTCATCCCGTCCGAGTAACATTTTTACAACTTCCTCGTGCCCACGGCGGGCAGCCCACCATAGTGGTGTTTGGCCATCTTCGTTTGACTTGTCGGGGTTTATATCATCCCGTCCGAGTAACATTTTCACAACTCCCCCGTTCCCATTGTAGGCAGCAAACCAGAGTGGTGTTCGGCCGTATCTATCTGGTTCGTCGGGGTTAATGTCGTCCCGTCCGAGTAGTATTTTCACAACCCCCTCGTGCCCATTGCAGGCAGCAAGCAAGAGTGGTATTTGGCCGTATCTATCTGGCTCGTTGGGGTTGACGTCATCTCGCCCGAGTAGCATTTTCACAATTCCCTCGTGCCCATTGCGGGCAGCCCACCAGAGTGGTGTTCGGCCATACTCGTTTGGCTTGTCGGGGTCAATATCGTGCCTGCCGAGTAGTAGTTTCACCACTCCATCGTGCCCATTCCCCGCAGCCCATCCGAGAGGTGTATCGCCCATGCTGGCTCTCTTGTTCATATCACGACCCTCCACCTCAACCAAACACGCTACAATCCCGTCAATTCCATCAATCCCAAAGACGGATGTGCGGTATAGGCCGTTGAGCAGGGAAACCTTATCGAAATCTATACGGTAAACATACGCCTCCTGTGCCCTTGAGATGATTTTAGTGGATACGAGGTTGTTGTCGTCAAATATCTCCAGAGCGAGCAACCTCGCACAATCCGAGAGGTCCGGTTTTGCGTGGATTCCTCAATACGGGGGAAATACTCGGGAGACTGTATGTGTTAAAAAAGGAGAAATGGTCGCGTTGGGGGTTGGGGGAGGGGGTAATCGAGAGACCTTTGACCTGCTGCGAATTTAGGCGACTAAGCAGGTTCCTACAACTGCCGAGTGAGCTGTAGTAATGAGCTCCGGACGAGAGCGGAGGTGCTCGCGGAAAGAAAAGTGGGTTAACTGCGGGGTGGAAGCCTCCTTGTGAAGGGCGACAGGTCCTTGACCTCCGGTCAAGGAATAGTACTGGTGCGGGGGATAGTGTGGCTGTTGAGATACGGTGCCACTACGGGTACAAGTATCTCGACCCTGTGTGGCACAGCCCATGGAGTTCAAACATCGCTTGGTAAAATCGCCATGCCAAGCCTTGCTCTCTCCCCGCCTTATCGCCCCCGGCAGGGAGAAATGGAGAAACAATAGACTATTTTTTGAACAAGCAAATGAGGAACGACCAAAAACAATAATAAGAGTATTAGCAGGATGGATATTTCAAAACCACACTAGCTTATCTCTCAATACAGTAGAAGTGGCCCTCCATTCGCACTAAACTCGGCTGAAGCGTGCGAGCATGAATAAATTTTAAACCGGGGCTTGTAAATCCCAGGCTCGATTCCTGGGGGAATATGGGTAGAGGGCACAATGGGTATGTGGTGGCGGCTTTGTGCATCCCCATTGCCTATGACTTCCTTTCACTGAAAAATAAATTTAAGCTATGTTTCTACGGTAGGCTCAGTCTCGGAGGAGAAGCGAGACGACAATTACCTCAAAGCAGTGTCCTAAGCTGGGGGAGAGGGTTGGGGGGGGGGGTGAGAGGGGGAGGCAGTGGCAGCGGCAAACGCATTTGAGGGGTTGTTGCGGACATGGTGGAAGTGGCATACAGGTTGTCAGTAATATTAATGTAATCGGAGGCGGTAAGGAGGGCAACCTACCCCCGTGCTTAGACCGTGCTGCAGATGGCCGATGTTGGAGGTCGTAGTAGGGTTCTCATCCCCCTATGGCCATCATCATCTGGTGTGTCAAAGAGGGGAAATGAGGGTCGCACAGAAGTAGCCGATAGACTCAGAATAATCCTGGAACTTAGACACTTTTGGAGAAATGATATGGAACGTAGGTTTTCCGCCTTTAACTTGGTATTAGCTGGCTCTCACTCATAATGTCTGCCCAACTAAAACCAAACTACCGGTAGAGACAGGTGTATAAGTAAAACACAAATACCGCATTCTGATCCCTCTATGGATCACCACACCTATCTCTATGTTTCCCGCATGCTCTTGTTTCTCCGTACACTTCCATAATAAATAACAGGGAAAAACATAACGGGTGAAAT
>Ga0307513_10000563_pt1 | contig 53159 bp, 72 predicted proteins | sample 15_EM_MG_FD_202174 | JGI IMG/M metagenome (GOLD analysis project Ga0307513, IMG submission 202174) | Populus trichocarpa ectomycorrhiza microbial communities from riparian zone in the Pacific Northwest, United States - 15_EM | ecosystem: Host-associated > Plants > Roots > Unclassified | place... | reverse complement strand
TCAAGTTTCTCGAGGAGACAAAGCTCAGGATTGAGGGTTGCGCCACAGAAGAGGACCTCGACAACCCCACAGAGTTCGACAGCGAAGGTGAGCGGTGCCTCATGGTCGGTAAAGACGGCAACACTACCGACCTCACCGTCGGACGCTATGCTGGCCTGGTGTCATTCACTCACAACGAAGTCGGCATTGAGTCCGTCGAGCTCGGCATCTACAACTCGGGCGTCAAGAATGCCGAACCCTTCTCCGCCAAGGGAGACTCGGGTTCCCTCGTCTGGTACATGAGGGACGGCACAACTCGCATCGTTGGCCAACTCCACTCTGGATATAACAAAGGCGGCTCGACTAGCAACCATGTTACTTATTGCACCCCCGGCTGGTACCTCCTGGACCAGATCAGGAAGAGGTTCAAGCACGCCGACTTCTACCGCACCACCTGGTAGAACAACACCGTCGGCTTTCTACTCTCCATCTCCACGCCCCTTCTTCTCAGAACGAGTCTTCTACGGCTCGTTCTGCTGTCTCTGCGCTCGATTATCTATTGGTTGGTTTTTGGTGCAGACAGAAGCTTTGATCCTTGGGCGGCTGTAAAGGTTCGTCTCTTTCTTCCGCCTCATTCTTTCGTACACATAGCTGACGACGTCGAAGCCTGTGCATTGGCGAGCCGTTCCACAGCGTTTTCTTCTGTGACAGCAACTGTAACGCCTAGGTTTTGGATGCGTGAACTCGTCGCTTAGGTATGTCCCATCTCCTCCCCGTCTTCTGGGTCATATAACTAAGGGCATTGGCCCACGATTTAGGCCTTGACTCGTGAAGTCGTATCTGTCATCGTAGCTTTCGTCGTTGGGCACTCTCATCCTCCGTGTACTGCATATCTCTTTCTTGACTCGTATATCTCTCCCCATCCCCACTCATCTGCTTCCCCGCGCGTAAGCATTCTTTACATAAACCCCATACTTGTTACCGCACTTTACGAATGGACACTGTGTTTCCTTGTTGACCCATGTGTGATCAGTGAGCTGAAGTTCGATGCCTAGGTAACGGTTGAGTTGGGCATTTAAGCCATCGACGCAGAGCGGCACTTCTCCCCTTCTCGTTAAAGTCCTTGAGTTTCCACGAATCAACTCCTTACCACCCGAGCTTACGACTTATACTTACGCCTCTTAGGACTTTGCTTTCGCGACTGAGTAAGCTCGACTTGAGTAAGAAGAAGTGATTATATTTCGGAACATACGCTGCCGAGTCCGTAGTTTTCGATAATGAGAGGTAACTACGCGGTTCTAAGACACGGTTTCCAAGTACTATGATCGCTTGGTGCTTGCAAACCGTGTCTTCGAACTGCGTGGTTACCTCGGAGAATCTCGTTATTAGTGTTGAAAATTACGGACTCGGTAGCGTGTGTTCTGGGATATAACAGGAGGCTCTTTACTTCTTCTTATCCACAAACCACTCTATGTCTCTACCTGCGAACTGTGCTAAACACTTTCGTCTACCTACGTCTACAACTTCAATATGGACCCTCCGAATGAGTCCCATCGTTTTTTTCCTTCGTCTATTTCACACTAAGCCTTTAAAGCTTTTAAATTCACCGAGGCTAACTAGATAACGCCGGTCTTCTAAGCGATGGTGTTTGACGAACATTAGGTTTAGAAGCCCAGAGTACCACGCTATAGTGTCGCCTACGACCACGGATTATTATTCGGTAGATTTGATCGTTACTCCACCGTATGGTGATTGCCACGTCGTGATAGGCGCCAGAAAAGCTTTCGATCCAAATATGGGTAACGAAGTTTTGCCTCCTAGTACTTGTGATTATTACCCTTAATTATGTTTGTGTTTAATTGTTATATGTCCTTTCTCGAGAGCACTACAATCCTTCGTACACCCGTCCGCCTGCCTCCCGCCGTCGCCGTCGTCGTCCCGTCTCGCCGTGGATAATCACCCCAGCCGCTTTCGCAACCCTTGCGCAGATCCACTCTTCGTACGCAAACGAAACCCCTACATTGACTAGCACCGCGAACCCTCCTATCAGCCGTGCACTCCACGGCACTGTCATCAGGTCCAGAATCAGCACAACAGGTCGCGGCGGGCACAAAAGTACCCATGTACTGAACGCAGAAAGCAGCGCGATACTGCAGATCAACAATCCTATATTTATGTTCAAGGTAATGTCATGTCGTTAGGGTGTTTCCAATCACAGCCACTATCCACTCACTGTTCGTGGACATTGGCTGACGATATGGAGGCCCGATCGAAAACACCGCGGCCACCAGGATGTACTGGAACGACGACACTAAGAACAAGACTGTGTTCTCATAGTTATGTGACTCGAGTTTGCCCTCTTCTGGCGTCTGTGAGGTGTCCGGGGGTGTGTACCTATGTGATCCTTGAGCGGACTGGCGGTGTTGTCTGCAGGCTCGGCTCACCAGGGTTGACGGCGGACCCAGAAGAACGCCCATGCCTGGACCGCACTCGTGATCGCGATTTGGCCTATAATACTTGATAGAACCTTTCTCGATACCAGACTCGCGGTGGGTCGTTGCGGGTGGATCTTGTCATAGGGTAAAGTGCGGCCCACTGTTTCGGGTGGTCAGTGTAAGCTCAATGGCCAGAAACACGACGTACTGGTGATCGCGATTGGGATGATAATAAATAGATCTATATATAGGAACTGTTCCACGTCAGCTTCGTAACGCGATTCTCAGAGTCTATCTCACCTGGAAGTCCCCTAGGGACGATGCAAACGAGTACAGGAATGTGATGGTCGTAAACTGAATCAACGAATACAACGCCCTGCAGAATTTGATAAGCTAATCTAGTAAGCTACTGTGAGGTCTGACCTACATATACTTAAAGCATGAAAAACTTGTAACGAGTGCAGCCCGACCTTCCTTGATGACCTGGAGCACACAGCTAATATCCGGCGTACGACTCGTGAAAGGTGCTGCAACACTTGCTTCTGCCTCTGAGAGCGAAATGCCCACGTCTGCAGCTTTGAGCGCACCACAATCGTTGGCACCGTCTCCACAGAATGCAACGGTGAATCCAATGGATTGCAGTCGCTCGACCAGTTCATGTTTCTCGTCGGGAGACATGCGGGCAAATATTTGCGCTTTGAGAAGCATCTATCCACTGATTTAGTACAATTTCTATGCCGGAAAAGTCGCACTCGCCTGTTGCAACGTCTCTAGAGCCGCATGGTTGACCATCCACCGGAAGACGTCACCTGGGAGGACCAGTGCGTAATCCCGATAGATCCTCTCTTCATCCTCGACGATATGAGGAGGAGGAGGTAACGGCCTCAAGCTGTAGGGGTCCAGGCTGAGTGACTCATCGTCTACGCCGTTCCACTGCAACCTCGCCTTCGGTGTGCTCGCGTCCCCTTCCACGAAAATCGGATAGAAAACAAACGCGGTAGAGTCGATTAACCTGCACTCCCTCGCGACGCTAACTGCCGTCCTTGGGTTATCGCCAGTGACCATTCGGCACCCAAGGTGCGCATCTCGCAGGGCGGCGATTGCGGGCGCCGTGCCTGGTTTGAGCTTGTTCTCAAAGATGACGAGACCCAGGAATTGAAGACCGGATTCTACGTGTTCACGCTTCATGCGCTGTGCTTTCAGCCATGAGAGGCCTTCGATGGACTTGCCGGCGATGCCGATGACGCGATAACCATTTTTCGTATAGTAGGAGAGAAGGTCTTCGTAGTCTTCTGGGACTGGAGAAGACGTTAGACCCCCCAGATACCAACGCGGCAAACTTACAGCTTTCTGGGTCACAAACGTCTTTGAGGACCTCTGGAGCACCTTTTAGGTAGATTTCCATGCTCTTAGACTTCAGTCGCCTGGTAATGACTGTCATACGCCTTAACGCAGAGACGAAGTCGAAAGTTCGAATAACACCAAGTTCCAAGAAATGGGCCCGCTGTTGGACATCAGTATATGGACTTCCTGGTCCAGGGTGCGGTGTACCTTACCGCCCTTGAGGGCATCTTCTAACCGGAACTCCCTTGTCCCAGGTGGCCTCACAATATTCTGTACGAGCGGAGTAGCTTGCTGCTGTGATGTGCCCTCACTGGTGCTCCCCTTCTTAAGCGGTACCGTAATCGCGCTCTCCTCCAACGTCCACCCAGTGAACTCAAACATCTTCGCGTCAAGCGGATCGCCAATGACCTCCCCTGCGACGACCTTGAGCGAATGACATGTCGCCATGGCGTACAACAAGTTTGCCTTCTCGAGACCCGCAGGAATGTCAAGCACATCTTCTGCGATCTCACGGAAGCGCCGGCCGTCTCGTTCTAACGCGCGCGCCCCGAGGATGTCCAGTCCGTCTTCGGTCAACGTACCGGTCTTGTCAAAGCAGACGACATTGACTTTCCCCGCCACGTTGACTCGATTGGGCGAAATGCAGAAGATACCGGCTTTGCGTAAGCGAGCAACGGCGAAGCTCGTGCCAATGGCGAGAGTGGCGGGAAGTGCTGGCGGTACAACGACTGTGATGAGGTCGAGGGCTCGAATTACAATGGTTTCAAAAGGGACCTGCCGCGCATTGAGTGGGAAGCCGAAGCTCATGCATATCACTTACTCCCAATCGAACGAATTGAAACGCACTGACGAGGAATCCAAGACCAGCAATCCCAGCCAACACGGCGATGAACCTCATCGAGTCACGGTAAAACTTGAAGCCCATGGGTTTGGGGAAGAGCATCGATCGAACCAACGCTCCCTTAGTCGTATTAAACGCCGTCCGAACAACCAATCCAGTAGCAGGTGACTCCGTCCCGCCGATGGCATTCCCACGGACGCGAACAACCTTGGTGCCAGTGTAGAGTAGACCCTTGGCCGTCTCGGCCGTGACTTCTTTTCCTTCAGTCCACTGAGCAAGGTCATTGTTGGTGATGGAGACTTTGCTGACCGGCACACTCTCGCCCGTCAGCATGCTCTCGTTGACGATAGCGCCCCCCGAGAGCAGCAGGATGTCGGCAGGGAAGATGGAGAGCGACGGAGAAGAGAGGTTAACTACGTCGCCTGGTACCAGTGTGCTCGAGTCTCGAATAGCCCCTGTGAAAGTTATTAGGTAGCAACGCGATTCTAAGGGAAGGTGACCTACAGCCATTTTTAGTTTTGACACCAACATCGCATGAGAATCTTGACATTTCCCGCATACGAGCCATTGTCTAGAGTAATATGAGACATGACCTTGTATTGCAAAGACGACGCACCTTTTGAGTTTCTATCAAGGTCGAAATGATGCTGAATCCTGAGATGACGGCAATGCAAAAGGCGTAGTAATAATAATCGTCTATAGACCATAGGATGATACTGGCAACCTGGAAGACGTAAAAAGGGTGGATAATCTACAGAGATATCCCGTCAGCAGCCTGTCACTGGTATCCTACGTGACTAACTTCATCCACGAGTAAGTTAGTTGTCGACTTGGCAGCTATTTCAATTAAGTTCGGACCAAAGAGTGTACGGCGTTGCTGGCGAATGTTATCGTCTAATCCGTTTGAAACTTCAACAACATTGGTCCATGACTTGTCCCACCAATCGCGAATCATAAACCACGTCCCAGTGCGCGGGTTCAACGCATAGCGGTTATATCGATAGTCGAAATATTTGAGCGTTCCCAGTGAGGTGTCATTAAGAGGAAAACTGGCATGACTTCCATTTGGATGGAGTGTTCCATTTGTAGTGGTTGACAACTTGAAAGTAGATGGTGGACGTGTATTACCGGCAGAGGACGGTACGGTCGATGGAAGGGGTGAACCATCCGTAAAAGTTGATGCGTAGGGATACGGGTACGGTACTGTTTTGACTTTACAAATGTGAAGGTCTCCAAAGGGAGTCTAAAGAGAGAAAAATGGGTGGCAAACACACTCCGGAGATGGAAGTCGGCATACCTCAACGACGATAATACCTCTAGAGCAAAGTTTAAACCCTTTCTCCTTTGCTACCCAACTAAGCCACATTTTCGGGAACCACTGCCCAAGCAATCCGAGCAATCCAGCACTCAAAATCGTAGCAATGGCCCACATCCATTCGCGTGACTTCCGCAGTTCATAGCCCAAGAATCTCAATTCAATGTCTTCATCCGCTATGTATACGTCTTGCCGGCTCGGGGGTCCAGGAGGTGGAGGTCGGTCATCGAGCATGGTCGGCTCACCAAAGTCTAAGCGTGTGTCACCAAAGATGGGATCCCTCAGCATCCCAGGGAGCGAGCCAGTCGGTGAAGGTGGTTGGAAGAAACTTTCCCGGCTTGACAAATATTCCGGTCGACGGAATGGTGCTGCTTCGTCCTCTTCCACGTCTTCTTCTCCGGATAAATACCCCCAACGATCGTCTTCATTTTCTTCTTCTATTGGACTCTCTACCCGGTCTCCAGCTACGCTCCCCTGTCTAGAACGTGTCCTACGCGAGGCGGGCGACTCGTCTCTCCGGAATAACTTTGCGATATTGCCAAAGATACTCTGTCTATCTTGAGTGGTTTCGTCAGGTGAGCGATTGCGGACCAAACCAGTAAGAGACTGCCGGGCGAAAGACCTCTTGCGGACCATCTCAGGGCCTTCAAAGCCGTCCTCCACGTCGCTGGCTGAAACGCTCCGCACTGACGACCTCCTGCTAACACTAGCCCTAAGTTCACCTCCGGCGTCGCCATCCATAGTCGTCTGTCTCGACTCGTGGAGAAAGCTCCTTCTCTGTCCACGGAGCCCTTCGTGCCGCATTTTGCTGATACTGCTTGGGAAATTGACTGAGCCAGGACCATCGAATACGGCACCATCTGCAAGCTCGTCATCATCTCGGAAGCCGCTCATCGACCGACGGCGCCCATATCCACTTCCAATTTGCGACTCGCGCCGTGCAAGGGGGCGGGATGTGCGTTCTGCAAGTGCGTCCTGGATCTCAACCCTAGACGCGCCGTCCGTATAGTCGAACGGCCGCTCCGGTTCTGTTGGGAACGAGCTCATCGCATGCGCTGGATGCGTCCAAGGTCAATGGTATTGTTTGGGGTTCGTCCAAATCACCAAAATAATACAGACAAAGTGCGGAGTCATTGCCCATTCTATTCTATGCAGGATCTCGAGCTGAAAAATGATCAGTCACACGCGCCTTCGTGACCCCAGGTCGTTGATAGTACAACCGCATCTTCAGACGCTGGATCATATCTTTGGCACGTGTTCGATCGAGGAAAGCCGCTTTCCCATCCTCTAAAGTATTGTTTAGCACACTTATAGGCTCGGGAGACCAGAATCACGTACGAATCGCCGAGTGCAACTGGTCCAGAAGAGCGATGACCGCCTCTAATGGCGCAGGCTGGGACTTGTGATATACCACAACGTCATTCAAGCATATTCCGAGTACTACCGTCCAGGATACGAGCTCCGCATAGTCCATGTCATTGCGGACCCTGAACCGCACATCTCCCTCGTCACTTTGGTCCAGGAGAGCCGCCACCTCCTTCAGGGGTGGAGGTTTCAAGAAAAGGTCCTAGCGGTGTCGTAAGTGCTGTGCCGCGAAATGGGACTCTGAGCCCTCACCTCTGGTAATGACAGCGAAGAGCGGGACAGCAAGAGACCAAACGCCGTCCACCGCACCACTCTACGTGATCCTACACACCCCCCTACGATAAGTGAGAGCAGCTTCTCCTTCTCAATACTCCGAAATCCCGGCGCAACCTTTAGCAACAAGTTGCATATGCTCAGTTCCTATCTCCGCATCAGCAAACATGTGCTGGAAGCAGGAAGATACACCCACAACCACGGAACCAATGTCCCTGGGTGCAGAGTCCAGAGAGGTTATCATATCTTCGATAACAATCCGGATATCTCTCCGGAGTGCATCACTTGTTGAGCTATCGAGGCCGATCAAGGCAAAAACCAAAACAGCCGCGTCGATAAATGGCAGGAACACTCCAGCACTGCAGATAAATATAAGCTGTGTCCTGTTCTAGAGCCTTTCAAAGCCGTACCACGAGAGGGCTCGCAACATTCCGAGTAGCCTGAATAGAACTGCTTCTCGGACTTCCTTCGAGCATTGGTGAGATGGAGGATTCACTTGGGAGGCGCTGACCACCAGATTGAGGGCATCTGACTGAGGACCAAGATTGGACACAACTTGGATTATATCTCCGACACTCAAACAGCACTCTGGATCAATATATATTTGACCTCTGTTGATATGGGTTTGAGGGGCCCGCGGTGGGTAAAGATTAGTGAAGGCATTGACTGCAGCGTGTGCCAACTCTGGAGGAGTTTCGACTGCCGTTGCTAGCCTGAAAAGCCAGGTCGTAAGATGCTGTCTCGCTGTCTCGCTTGGAAGGGCGAGCAAGACTCCTGATGTCAGGATGAAAAGTAGTCTTCGAATTTCTACAGAAAATGAGACACGTTCTGATCTAGACAAATGCTGTTTACTCTTACCATTCTCGTGGACGATCCGCTTGAGTTCTGTGAGAATGGGGTGCAAGTCGTCCCACAGGTCCAGCGGCGGAATCGTAAACTGGACAATGGTCAACTTCCTCGATGCAAATACACGAGCCACACACACAGGAGCATTCAAAATCTCACCGCTGCTTCCGTCATTGGCCGCCCAGAACGGCCGCCAAGGAACAATCTTGACAATTTTGCTCTTGTCGCTCTTCAGCATTTTGGAAACTTTTCCGGCCTGTTCAGCTCCAAGGACACGCTCATGAACCGCCTCGTCAACACCCTCGTCATCAACTTCATCACCGCTCGACTCGCCGCTCACGACCCCACCAAGCTGGCGTCTCTCTAGCTTGGCCAAATCGTGATTGACCATCTCCGCTATTTCCTTGTTCGTTTTCCGACCCGAGTTGATAGATTTGGCAGTACCATCAAAAAGAGACTCCAAGCAGAGTGAGTCTTCCTTTCCTTGTTTCTTTGGTGGCGCGCCAGGTTTCGCCTTGGGTGCACTGAGACTGTCAGAAGTGGAGGTCGAGCTTGATGCGAATGGGGAGTTGTACGCTGGTCGTGCTTCAAACACTATAGGAGGTGCCTTCCTATTTGCCAGACACGGTGGTGGCCAAGTGATCCCATTTTTGTCTGAGGAATCGTACCCTGGATCTGTCAATGGTTTTAGTGACTGTCTCGCTCGATTCTGAGTAGTCATTGAAGGTCTTTGAAAGGTTTCAGTAGGCTGCGGAAATATGAGAAGGATAGCCCACTTAAACGGTGCCGTCTTTGCATTCAACTCCTTAGAAGTTACTGTTTTGAGAGGGCCGAAGTTAAGCATGAGATCATCATCGTCGCTATCGTCAGACACATATTGGGTCGTTTGTCGCTCAACAGCTCCAGTAGCCCGGGCTTTCGCCCTGGCTCGTTGACGAATTTCTTCAATTCTGGCTTTGGTACGCTGCCCGATAGTCACGGAGCTGGTAAGCGGAGCAGTATGGAAGTCCGGACGCGAGACAGGAGAAGAAGCTTCTGGTGTGGGGAGTGTGGCAACGCCAGGATTACGCGAGTTAGGAGCTCCTAGGTAAAGAGTAGGTAGAGAAGAAGTAGTTGATCCCGCAACTTTACAGGGCGACGCGATTCGATTGAGAGGACTCGCAGATGTAGGGACGGAACAAGGAACGACGTCCTCGGCGGAGGAAATAGGAATGCAATACTGCTGCGAAGTTATAGAAGATCCAAGTAGGGTTGGAAGTGCTGCATTAGCTTGCTTGAAAAGGGCACGACGCTTTGGAGGCGGCGTGAGTGTGAGATCGACCACTAGACGTCCGTTTGTGGACATTTCTAAAGGACGAGGCGTGAAAGAACTGGGCTTAGCATCCACGTCTCTAGGTCGTTTCCGGGACATGGTTTGGGTGGACTGTTTTGGTGGTGGAGAGCCACCCTCGTTGTCGACAACGATGAATTTTGGTGAGACAGATGGTTTTCTCTTTGAGCTTGAGACCATGGGGGTGCAGTTCATCACGAAAGGCAACGTGGTTTGCTGAGGCTTTTTGCTCGGTGTGCAGGGCGATTCTGTTCGCAAACTGCCAGCACGCGCCAGACGTGACTGCGCCATAGTAGGCTTACTAGGTGAAGATCTTGCGCGCTTTGAAGGCGACGATGACCTGGACCTATAGGGAGAAGAGTTGTAGTTGGGATTGGAGCTGGAGGGTTGGCTGGAGGGTTGGCTGGAGGCCGCGGCTGATACAGGAATGACCCAAAAATCAGACAGCCTGCGCAACTTTGGATCATCAACTTTTCTTTTTGGTGGCATATCGAAATGTGTGAATAAACTCTGGGTGACAAGCGGAGTCAAAGACGCGTTCAAAGCGAGAGCAGGTTGGTCACCTAAGGACGTCAAAAAGAGTCACCACACACCTCTATATCAGTCCTTCTACGATCCATCCCAGCTCTTCTGGCGTGTTGTAAGTCCAAGACTTCTGTGGAATCGACCCTCCTTCGGCCTGGCTCCCGTGGACCAGCGCGTCATTACAAGATATCAAAAAAGTGGTCACCAGTTGGTCTCTTGCTCCTTGCAATGTACTATACTGCCCCCGATGCAACACAACCTTCCCCATGCGGGCACGTGACCTTGCAAGTGACATAACCCTCGTCGCAGACTACTCAGTCTCCCATCTTCTGGCGTGTCTTTGTTGTTCCAGTGAGCAACCCATAGGTAGGTCATAAACTCCACAGGTGGCGGCACCGGCGCTACACAAGTCCTATCACTAATCCTGGACTCTGACTGGGGTCTCCCGCCACCATTATGTTCGCGACTTATGCGGCGAATACTAGTTACATTCATTCAAGGCGCCTATCTGCATCTGGTGGAGGTGGTACGATGACGACAAACAGCCGGGCAACCCGTCAGGGACGAACGCGACCCAGCTGGCACGATGTCAGTACGTTTTGCCTCCCTCATCTTGCAAGTAAATGCATGGTATGATAGTCAATAAGATGGCGGAACAAGGTCCACCTCCATCGTGGCCGCGCTCTGAGCAACACTTACTCCGTCTATTTCGGCAAACAGAGAGACTGTGTGAACCACTCCCACTAATGTCCAGGTTCGGGGTCAGACGGGTGGTCTTCATTCTACGAACGAGATCGACTGACTAAGCTTTCAATCTGCTGCGGACCGAACCAGCAAGGGTCGCAGGTAGTAATGGTGCTAACGGTACCGCTCGCAGTAGCCAGTGCTGGGTTCGCTATAAGCAGGAGTCTTGTTTACCTAGTTGCAGCACCGCTAACGTCAGGATACAATCCTGGCGCTATGGAAAAGGTGGTCCAGCGATTGACCTTTCTGATCAAGCGACCAGATTCGCATGCCACTCAACCCGTTGTCAACATACTTTGCCGGTGAATGAAGTGTTTTGTCTCTGATACGACCACCTGGCTAGCCATCCATCCCTGCCATGCGAACTCCACAATATCCCGAGCAACGCGCTTCTATTGGAGTACCAAGAATCTAAACAATGCTGAGCGCACATAGAACTGTTGCTAGCCGATACTGATACACTGCGTCAACTGGCATGTGATGGACTGGTCTGAACTGTCCGACTCCTATCTTGAACGTCCATGGTGATGATCTATCTGCCGACTACTGTGGGATTACGTATTTTACGGACTCCCAGAAATCCCCCTCGCGTCGTCTTCCAGTCTGCTGTAAGCAAGACTCATTATCTCTGTCAACGTAACACAACCCGGGCTATAGTCCGTGGGCGAGTAGCCGTGCTAGTAAACTGGGTTATGACCCGAGTCTATGATTTGCACTTCCTGAACCGAGAGCTCGAGCAAAGCCTCCTCGTGTGCCAGCCGTTCTTCCAGTCTCTATCATTCGCTACTTTCCGCTCAGAAAAATTTAAACCTTGATGACCTTCTCCTTGGTATGGTCCTCGGCAACGGTTTCATGTGTCGATTACAAACAATTATTAATAGGAGCACATTGTCAACACACATCGGCTAGACACAATCGCTAGGCTCGTCTCTCTTGACCGCGTGGATCAGTGGTACACGTCAGAATTCAATCCCAGATTAGGCTGCGAACTGCCCAGGATCGATCAGCGTCCATTTCACCCAGTGGCCGGTGGACCCTACCTTCATTTAAAATATCTGGGCCATGCATCCCACACATCAATGCTGCAAGGCAATAAGATACCACCTTGGGTTACGGAATGAGGAACTTACGCATCACTATTCCCCAATGGCCAACGCCGTACAGCCTGACTCGTGTCTCGGGAACTCCCACACCCCGTAGCAACTCCTTCATACTCTCAGACATGGTGCACCGCACCGTCTTATCAAGGCCCCTAAGCATCCTAAGCATCTGGACAGCCGTCTGCATGAAGAACATACCCATGTAATAATAGAACCTTGTGTGGGAGGAGATCGACGTCTATGATATTTCTTGCAGCGTACAGCAGGTGCGAAGGCTAGGGTAGGCCGAGCTTATTAATTTATTTTCTACCACAAAGCGAGAACTTACGGAATGGAAGAAGCAGGTCCGTTCCCCTGGGCCGAGAACCCTCCTCACTGTGCTTAAGTGCTGTACCCCCATTCGTGCCTCGTCCGTGATTTGTTGGTCCACGTCCGTGACAGGCGCGAAGAGAATAAGCCCTTCGATGCGTGGCAATGGTATCTCGGGGGCGTAAACCTAAAGAACGGAATCGTTATGTCGTGCCTCTAGGCTAATCTTTACTCACCTTTACATCCATGACACCGTTGGGCAGGTCCTCGGCCGGTGCTCCGGCGCCCCTCCGCCTCAGATAGTTCTCCCTCGACTCCACGACTACGCCCTGGATAGGAACGAGCAAGGCCAAATGAGCGCCCATACCATGACCGGATAAGTATATCCGATTTGGATCGCCCCGAAATCGCTCGATATTGTGCGTGACCCATTGCAGCACGCGCTTGGCGTCATCGACTTGTTCCCTCACACGTCCATTGGAGTACTGTGTCAGGTCAGGAATTACAACTACAAGGCCAAGATGTTCTGCTAAGTTTGCGCCGAGGGAAGAATAGACAAACTTTTGGGAGGGGAGTGGTCTGATCTGCGGGGGGAAGAACACAATCACTGGATTGAGCGATGTACTTTCGTCGCTACCGTGAGAGATAGGATCGAATGGTATTTCGAATGGTGGACTGTAAATGTCCAGCCTCTTGTCCCCCGCTGCGGAGCCATAGAAGATATTGAGTCTAAGTATCACCGAAAGGGGTTAGGGTAGATATGTTAACATCTATATGGAGCCCCTCACCGGGATTCATACTGTCTCCTCTTGACCTTTCGTACAATCCAGTCATGAGCTATGCGCTGACCTACTCCGATCATTTCACGGTACCATCTCCACAAAACGTAGTCAATCTGTAGGCACCGATAAATACTCCCGACGAGGAACGGTTTGGATTTATGAGGCGGTGAATCCTCTTGGGCGAGGATGAGATATGCGAGTTGAGGTGCAGAGAACACAAGCACTACATTCCTGTCAAGTGAGATACTTGACTTGGATGCGTACTCACCAGGAATGAGCACGCATAGTGTAGGAAGTGTGGCAATAAATGCGAGAGGAACTATATCGGGGGAGGGCAAACAATCAGAACTCTAGCAGCTCATCAGCTGTAAATTGCTTACTGAAAGACACAATGATCAATATAAGAATTGAGAGCAATGTCCCGAGAACGATAATTGCGAAAGCCACTCTCGCTAGTCGCGTACGCCACGGTTCATCTTTGCGCACAGGAATAGAATTGCTCCCCCGTCGACGGGTTTTAACAGCTCGAGTTGTTAACGTCACTGGCAGCGATTTGGGTGATGGTTGAGACGCACTCGGCATTGGAGGAGTCTGAGAGGAGTCTGAGATCGCTTGGCTTGGCGACGTTGGGATATGTACATGCATGTGAATCTAGGAGATGCCGCGGTCGATCGGATCGTAAGGGGAGCACTGTCAATTATGCGCAAGGCACGAAGTAACAGGACAAAAGCAATTTCAAATCAGATGTTAATGAAGGAAGCACTACAAATACTTGAGCAAGCATATTCACCGAAGTATGCTAGCAGAACTGCGATTAAATACGAAACCTCCCTTTCCCGACTAAGTGATTTAGGACTACGGAACACCAGGCCAGAGCGCAGGTTCCTATTCCTGGATGATCCGCTGATACACATCAGAATCACGGTGGTGGCATGAAGTGAGGTGAGATGTCGCACAATGCAAGGGGTCACGGAAGAGGTGAAGGGCCAGAATAAGCTGAGATACATAGTCCATACTGATAATGGCTACATAAGCTTGATTTTTACGGAGACGACGTGGCAAACGGATAGGAGCAGGGTGATTCATGATGAGGCAGTACTAGTGAAAGACAATCCTCGAACCACCCGAGAGAGCCATCCAGATCGGCGAGAACCATCTCCCTCTCTGGCAAGTCCCTCTTCTTCCTCTTGGGTCAACGGCCGACCCAAATCTTCGATGTCATAGAAACTGACATAGCCATTCTGCAAACGAGCTTGCTCGTGCGCATACTTGGCGTCAAAGGACTTGGACTGAGAGAGAGACGCTGTAGAAGCACCGAGGGAAGCACCACCGAGAGCGTAGATCTCCTGTGTTGGCGGTCAGCAGAGGCTATTGGGCAACCAGATATCGATGAGATACCAACCTCGTGTGTGCTCCGAGTTGAGGGGAGGCTCTCGCAGCGCGAGCGGTTCCGTTCGTTTGCCAGTGATTGGTTTGGGGTGGCTCGCAGTTGATTTGCGAGAATAATTTTGGGAGACGGGGGGGGAGGGGCCATTGGGCCCACGGCGGCACAATGAACAGACAGCCAGGCCTGTTCGTTTGTACAGCACCCAGGAGAATGCGGCTCGCCTGCTGACGAGACATCGAGAGAGCTCCCAGAGGGCGACGAGGTGGACTGAGGGGTGATCGTTCTCAAGTCCATCTCTGTCTGCGAACACTTAGGGCGAGTTGAACTATACCACTCTTCCCATTGTCGCTGCGCTTCCTTATCTAACCACTGGCGGAGGGATGGGCAGTCAATAGTTTGGTGACGCCTGACGCTAGAACGGCTGTCGACAGAGGACGCGCTGGAGATCGAAGTCGTACGAGTTGAAGTCATGGTAAGGAAAAAATATGGGCGGGGGGGGACTAGTAGAAGTTGCGGCTGAGGTGGTGGTCAAGTGGAGGAAACGGTACTAGCCTCGCGGCTGCTTATATGGTTCTAGTAGTTTGGCCAGCCCGTCAACACATTTTGTCACATGGCGAAGTCAGTCTAGGACAACTCAAGACCACACCTTGATCATCCCAGTCAGCACGATGCACCGCTTACCTATGTTCTGTGGAAAAGAGGCGTTTAGAACCCGTTTGTGGTGCGGCCATGAACTATTGTGAGAAAAGCACGGTAACCTCGTGTTGGAACGGCTATCGCCGCTGGAAACGTGCTCTGAGCTTCTGCCATCAGAGGCAGCGGTTCAATAACGGACCCTGCAGTAGGTTCGTTGAGACAGTGGCGCGTTACCTAGATCTGAATGGGGACCTGTCAAATGGTGCGCGAATAAAGGTAGGAGAAACGGCTCACCAAAGAAGCTGTATAGCAAGGGATATGCAAAGAGGGGTGTAATAATACACGAGAATGTCTGCACGGACTTTTGGCGTACTACAAGCGGATGAAGTCGGCCTGAGAGGCATACTATCGGCGAATTCCCCTTTGTTGCTGCATCTGACCACGTCCACGACGAGCTATGAGGGGTCATATCGTAAGGCTGCGGCTTTCCTGGAGTGGTAGGCTTTGATGTCAACGAACCATTTGCTGGAGAAATGCCATTAGTTTTGACGCGGGGAGACCGGACGCTTATAAAGCTCACCTCTCATGATAGTAGCACGACCACGTGCAGTACCGATACCTCGTCCCTTCATGGCGTTCGGTCCAACTCGCTTGAACCTAATCCGTAGAATCGGCGGTCAGCCTGTCTTCACAAACCAAAAATAAATGTATCACGTACATAGGCGCATTCTGCAGCATATCAGGAACAATGAAAAAGCGGATCATGCTCCCCCGAATGTAAACCTGATCTAGTTGTGAAACTCGTCCGTCTCGTCCTGTAACGGTGATCTCTTTCAACGAGATATTCAACGAGTCTTCAGCTATTAATATCGTTCATCCAAGATATTTGGGACGCGTCAGTCGGACGCGTCTCCCGCACAGATCGCATTGCAGTCGGGTAGGCTCACCATCTGCAAGTTTTCCTCGATAAAGTTGACCCGTTTTAAGTTCAACAGTGATGACGTGCCCAAGTGCTTCGTGTAGTAACTTGACGGGGACTCCAAGCGTACTAGTCATGATCGGAGAAACTTGGAAGAAATGCAAAGTCGGGGAACAAAGACAACACTCTTCAATAATTCTTCAATAAAAGGAACCCTCTACCACTATGTTTTGATTCCATGTTAAGATACAATTACAACGAGGGACGAGCTACGAGGCATTCAGAGCTTGTTCGCGAGAACTGCTTCGACGTCTTCTGGCAAAGTCGCAATCACAGAAGGTTGCACAGTCTTCCATCCAAGGTTAAAACCACGATCGGCTCTGGTCTTGGAGTTGGTTCCAGTGGAGCTACATAGACAGTATCAGCGAAGGTATCCTTTTTGACAGGAATAACGACTGACCCGAGCCCTGCACCAAGACTGGGGAGGCTGACAGGTTCGGCGGTCTCCACTTTATTCTGCTCATATAATATCTTGCCGATTTCACGGACAATCTCGCCCCAGACGTGGATTTGTTCGTTAGAACCCCAGTAGAACTTGGTGAAGGGGTCTTCCTTCTCCTTGACGCGGAGTGCACGATCTAAGACGAGGACGTACAAATCTACAAGGTCTTTGATATGAACCTATGAGTTTCGTGTGTTAGAGATGGCACATGTAACCGACAAAGTCGAGACCAGCGTAGCCTTCGGGAACTCCTTTGAGAAAGTAGCATACACTTACGTTGTTCCAGATAGCAGTGCCAGCTCCAATGTATGCAGGTTTCTTCAACTCCAGGGCTTTTTTGATGAGGTTCGGGATTTGCTGGCTAACTGTCCTCACTGGTCCATCACCAATACCGTAGATGGTCGAGGGAGCGATGATATAGGCAGACACGTAACCATTTTCATCTGCTTTGAATATCCTTACCAAGTGTTAATAATTGCCCCAACGATAGATAACGAAGGGAGCCAGGAGTTCCAGCATACTGGGTTCCTGGCCATAGTTGTACTACGTACTCGAGGTCTATGAGACGATGAGGCGCATCCTCTGAAATCGCCCTGATATCGTCGGGTTTGTTATCCTGAAGGCGCCATTAACGTACTGTATGGTATAAACAGTAGTAAGATACTACTTGCATTATAAAGCGGCTTCTCGTCTCTGTATTCACCCCCCGCGCGGTCAGTTGCGACGCCGGTACCGCTGGTGTGGATGAGGATCGGCTTTAGGCCTCCAGAATCGTTGCGATTTTTGAGACCACTTAATACTGCATTAGTCAGAGGCAAGTCGTCCGCATCGGCGGCGTTGAGAACAATGTCGGCTTGGCCGACGAGATCGGTGATTTTATCGAGTTCGGAGTGGTCCCCAATCACTGTTTTGACGCCGATTGCTATGGAGATTCGTTAAGTAGTGGCCGATTTGCAACATCATCGCGCTCACCCTCGAATGCAGGAACATAGCCCTCATTCCTGATAAGCGCGGTATATTGGAACGTTGGGAATGCCTTCTTGTAACCGACAAGTATGGCTCCTCCAATGTAGCCCGCGGCGCCGAGAACGAAGACTTGCTTTTGTTCGTTGGACATACCGAAGCAGGGTGTAGTATATGTGTCTCGATCGAGCTTCATTTAGGGCATCTTATAGGCGAATCCGTCTGTGATGTCATTCCAGAACCGTCGCCTTCTGATATTGGTAAGCCGACATCCGTAGAACGCAGAAGCTCCAGAACACAGCACGCAATCGCAAGGAATGAGCGGGATTTATAATGTACAGAAAAGCATTCATAGAAATGAGTCAGCCAGTGGCACTGGCCGGTGGTGGGTGGGTAGAGCCTTCCATTTTGACCGGCTGATTTATACCTTTGATCTCCATGTTCTTGCTTACAAAGCTTCGATATGCGGCGAAGAGTTGGGCCGTTTGAACAGCCGATTCGTTGGCGGCCGTGATTTCCTGAAGATCGAACACGTTAGGCGGACCTCGGGGGCATGACCTACAGAAATAGTAATATAAAGCATAGTGGGCACTCACACTAAGGCATTTCACGACTTCTCGCATAGCCTCGTTACACTTGTCCTGCGAGCGCTTTAGTAGAACTTGTTTGCAAAAAAAGGGGAGACCCACTGCATTTTTAGTTATCCTCTCTAACAGTACTGTGTGTCTTCGTAGATGTGGGCTCTCCATCTGATACGAGGCAGGCTCTCAAGCCTCAAGTTTGGCCCGGTTCTGAAAGTCCCTTGTCGAAGTCCCTTGTCGTCTCACCACACTGCGGGTGCCCAGACTCTTGTCGTGCCAAACCCACGACGCGGACAACATTTTCCTGAACCTATAGAATGCCTAAAGGATGGAATCAGCAGCGAGGAGGCTTTGACAACGATCCACCGCGACGCGGGGGTCGCGGCGGGCCGAATAATGGAGGACGCGGACGCGGGAGAGGTGGCCCTCCAGCACATAGTGCAACACCGTTTGTGAGTGCATCTCAGCAGCTGTTTGATAGCGGTGCATCCGCTACTGGTAGGAGTTCAATCCCTCGATCGCAGCTGACAAGAAACTCTGACGCATGAATTATTACAGTGGGGGTATTCGACTTCAACAGCATGCCCACCTTGGATGCTTTGGACGGCCAAAACCTAAATTTCAGAGGGCGTGGTAGAGGAAGGGGCGGACTAGCTCGTGTCATACCTCGAGGCGGTCCAGCATTACCTGTGAACCCCCATTACCACCCAGTATTTGTACCACAAGCAACCAATGGGAGCCAGAATGCGCCAAGAGGACGTGTTCGCGGCGCCTTGCCACTCTACGATGCCGGTCATCTCAATCCATATGCACATCCCAACCACAATACTTCGCCAGCATTTAGAAGCAAAGAAGGCGGTCTGGGGTTCGATAACAGACATGGCCCCAACTCAAAGCCTATTAGCAATGGTAGTACCCGATGGGATCCAGCGACCCGACCATTTCTACAACCTATCAAATTCGTTCGCGCAAAGGAGAGATTGTTCGAGGCGGATCCAGATGAACTTTTAGAGGCTCACGAACTCAAGCCGCATCCGAGTCAGTACTTCTGTGTATATTCTAGATCATACTAATGCCACATAGGTGATGAACTGGATCCACAAGTTGAGATTATGGAGGATATTATTGCACATAATGAACAACCTCCAAATCAAGTCTCGCCCTTGTCGGAAGGCGAAGCCATGGTGGAAGAAGCAAACATCGAAATGGCAGCACGCGTTGAGATGGGAGTTGCCAAGAAGAGTGGACCCGCAAGAGGGGTTGAAAATGGCATGGGAGACGTCACCAATGGCCTGCGCGCACCAGTTGCCATGGTCAGTCAAGGCGCCGTAATTCCGGTTCTGCGTCCAGAGACCGAACTGCGCGTTGAAAATTCCGGGTTATTTTCTTTCCACTCTATTCCGCAAGTACTGCCGAAGACTTCACCCGACATTCTTTTCGACCGAGCAACGGAATTTGCGATTGGGCAATCGCGAGCCGAAGACGAAGAAGACGAAGAAATCATCCTCTACCCGAGCAAAACGCGCAGTGGTACCGCCCCGTCTCCTCCCTCTGTCGTGCCTCCCGTGGTCATCCATGAAGAGGTCATTTCCGTTATGAAAACAATCACACCACCCAAATATTCGCCCATCAACACATCTACCTCATTTTCAATTGGCCAATCCAGTACTCGATCGACCCTTCTGCCCATGCGGGTGCGCAAGGAAGCCAAACGGACGAGGCGTATTGAGCGGGGTAAGCAAAAGGCAAAGGAGTACAAGTTCTTTGACCGCGAGATGGCAACTGCCGCTGATGAAGAAGGGGTAATTGATGGTTCGCCGAGGGTGGGCGATTCGGACTTGGAGTGGGGTAGCGACGGTCCTCCGCAGGCCATGAAAGACGGCATTTTCGTAGAGAAGGCAGAAACTCCCGAAAGTGAAGGTGGTGGCATGGATGTCGACGACGGGCTGGATGAGACTGCACTTGCTCGATTTGCCACGAGTGTCACAAACCCGCAGCACTTGGGTTTCCATGACCTGGAAGGTGCAGAGGAGAGTGACGAAGAGAACGGAGAAGTGATTGGAAGTGACATCGGTGACTCTGATTCGTCAGGGTCCGAATCGTCTGAGGGAAGCGACGAGTGGACGGATGAAGACGAAGAGGATCAGACGCCAGATATAGAATGGCAATCCAGGCTCACTAAGATGCGAGAGAAAGTCAAAGGCAAACAACGCGCGACTGCTGCGGATCGCGATGAGGACTATTTAGCTTACTTAGAAGTGAGTACGGCTCCTACCACAGTGGCCCTACAATCCTTACGTTTGCTCTAGGATCTATTAGATGGTAACGCAGATATATTGGAGGGCCGAGATCGCAAGGAGAAGAAGTCGCTCTTCCGGGCGATTCAGAATGGCGATTTTGACGACACGCCGAGTATGTATATTATTTGACTCATGCCGCATTCACTCAAATATCTACACAGTATCAGGTCGGTATCGAAAGATGAAAGGTGTTCCTGTGGACTTGCAACAACAGTGGGGGCACGATCGACTGAAGAAGGCCGAAAGAAAACGTCTACGAGAGGAACAGAGGAAACAGGGCCTCCTTACCAAGAAAGTGAAGAAGAAAGACAAGGCCAATGGTCAACCGCTTGAGTTGGAGGATATTGAAACCATTATGCGGGAACTGGTCTACGACATATCGCGCAAGTCAGTAACACTTCCTCCGTTACCCAAAGAGATCAGGGAACAGGTGCATCGTTTGGCCCTGGCATTCTGTCTCAAGAGCAAGAGCGAGGGTTCGAAGAATAAGGGGCAGAAAGTCATGGTCATCTCACGATCTGGTAAGACTGGTACTAGGATCAACGAATCCAAGGTCAGCAAGATCCTGAAAAGACCCCGAACGGAGGGCGGCGGAGGCGGCGGAGGCGGCAGACACAACAAGGTGGCGGAAGGTGAGGTAATCGGACACAAGGCTGCCAAGATTTCGCAAGACAACATCGGCTATCGACTGCTTGCACAAATGGGGTGAGTGGCAGACGGTCAGTTGCGGTCGTAACGGAGCGCTTATGTTTGGCTTTTGCATGTCTCCAGGTGGTCAGAGGGGGAGAAGATCGGACTTGAAGGGAGAGGAATAGATGCGCCCATAACTGCCGTCATGAAGAAATCCAAGCTAGGACTTGGGGCGACACGCTGAGAGGCGGTCTCTTTCGTGGGATGCCGGGACGGCGCCGTGGGCAATCGGGATGACGCCCAGGCGCGCGCTGCTGTGTTGGATGATACAAGGTCTAGAGTGATATATAATATAAGGAGGCTGTTCCCAGATGGCTTGGCCGCCTTCGGTATCTAAGCTCATTCGAGACCGCAGCAAGACAAAGAAAACATCTTGAACCCCACCATTCCCAACCGAAAGGTGAGCGAATCCAGCTTATCCCTACTCCAGACACCGCCTGACGCTCTGGCATTGGGACTCAAGATGAGGTTTACTCCAACTCCGTTGCTAGTCGGCGCTGGCCTTGGTATGTCACCTCTGCAGTTTATCTACCGCCTAGCTGATGTAGCGTCGGTCGTCCCTTGTACATAGTCGCCGCTGTCCCCATGAAGCTCGTCGTCATTGAACACATGGGGCCTGTACCAGCCCCTCGTATTGGGTTCGTAGGCTCTGGAGCCTTCAACCCCCCAGCCGCAATCGATATCAAAGGCGTTCAGGGAGATCAGGAACTTGGTGTGGCCCCTGAGGTGTTTGTGCCACTTCCGAATGATCAGGAAAACCCATTCGGCCCTGCCTTCATTCCAATTGGTCCCAAGCGTCACGGCTGCGGCAAGAAGAAGAACGTCGTCATGGCCAAGATGGACGATCTCTCCAGGTTCTTCAGGAAACTCTTTGGTTTTAGTCCAATCGAAGAGTTTGACCTCCGTCTTCCTGTTCCTGAACACGCTGTAGAGCGGCACAGAGTGCACCCGGGCCATATGATGATGTCGGCTCACACAGGGTCGGACGAGGAGGACAACAACACGTTCCACATCTTGCCCTTCATGCCCGGTCCGGTACGAGACGAAGGTTTCCCCCCGCCGGCGTCAGGCGAAGATAATGTGAGTTGCATAACCTTCCCACCGGCCATCTCGGCACGTCAGAAAGTCTTCTGAAGGTGGCCCCATCGAGATGGCCTCATCATCGCCCCTTAACGAGACCGATTTTGTAACTGACCCTGTCTGTTTCTTTGCCAATCGCTTGCGTTCCCAATCTCCGATCATCGGTCTTGCGTCAACGTCCAAAATGCCCAAATTCGACGACAACAATCCAGCCTTCTGATTCGAATTCGAATTCTCCTCCCAACCCGCCCGAATTCCGCGGCAGTCACCGCATGTGGACTCACCGTCACCGTCACCGCCCACACTCTTTCATCGGCCGCCTACACAAGGCCTTCCTCACACTCTCGCCCTGGGAGGGCCGCGCGCTCTCGTTCGTGGTAGGCTGTGGCATCGGTGTTCTCCTCAGGTGAGCCAATCCAATCCAATCCAATCCCGTCCGGTTCGGGCTGCCGCTCTTTAATTTCAGTTCAAGGGCAACTGCAACTAATATGATTTTATTTTATTATTTTATTTTAAAAAGGATGATCTACGTCTTTAGCGTCCTTACCTACCGCTGCTTCTTCGCCCAGCCCCGCCTCCGCCTTGAGGACAGGCAGGAAGAGGAATGCGCACCCGCTGCGGACGCTACGGTTGAGCGGCAGCCATTGGTACACCCCCCGCCCCCAGAATACAACGAGAAGGGCGACTCTGAGTAGACATTTCCCCCGCCTCGCGCTTGTAAACTCTGACCAACATCCTTTCGTAATGGACACTCATTCCTTTTAATTTTTGGAGTAGCTGAAAGAGGTGTTTATGTACATCTCCGCTCGACACAATGGCCCGCTGCTTAATTTATCCGCTCCCACTACGATTCCTTCGCAATTCGCACAAATAGGTAGCTTGCTTTTCTGTGAAAATGTTGATACCAAGCTGTCTGTAATTGATATGTTTACGACCTATATCCGTGAGGATTCCAATATTGTCGGCGGCTTCCAAATTTCGTGAACAAGCATTCCATTTATTTCCGATAATTATATACCACAGAGTTGCAGTGTTTGAAAAGACCCGAGACTCAGAGAGCAGAAAGAGACCCATTGAGAGACCCATTGTACGAGGGATGATTCTACAGAGACACAAGTATAACCCGAGGTGCAAACGTGCCAAAAGCAAGAACGATAATTGTTCGTGCGCATCGTAGCTTTGGGACGAAGTCAAGGTGGGTGGTTCGGGGTAGGCGCAGACACGAAAGAGTAAGCCACGCCTTGAGCGTGGGCAGACGATATGTACCGGACACCTGCAAATGGACAAAAAGTAACGATGACACAGCGACGAAAAGAAGGGGAAGGGACGAGACACGCGGCACGAGAAGACAGTTGTCACCAAAGTTGAAGTGACGCTCTATGAAAGTATGGTGGGAAGGCAAGAGTTGGCGCACGAGCAAGCGGGGTCCTTTTGCACGCGGAGGAAAGGGAACAACTTGACTGGCCTCTATAGAAGGTGGTGAGGATACCTTTGGAAACGGACAAGACCAAACGAGGACGCAAAGAACATGTCGATGTAGGGAGCGATCTGGTAACAAGATAGGAGGGGTAGAAACACAGGATGGCGAAGGAACAAAGAGTGGAGAGCTGCTTGATTGTTAGTGGTTATGGCAGGTACACAAGGATGTGAAATATGATTTGGGGTGTTAAGGAATAAAATAAACGAGGAAAGAACGCGACGAGTGTGCAAGAAGGTTCTAAAGAGGATGAGAAAGGTGTCCGGAGCGCGGTCCAGCGTCCGGATCGCATAGGGTTGGGCATAGTGTGTGACATAGTTTGTTCGATGGTTGGGCATAGTGACATGTGGGGTGTCATGACGTGAGAGAGGGACGAAGGAAAGGATCTATGGAAAGACAGACAAAGACGCCTGCGAGCCAGGTTAGCCGAGGTGCTGCCTCCACGGAAAAATAGATCGCTTATAATGAGACAATCGAAAAAAGAGAAGGGGGAGAAGGCGAAAAGAGTACTCGAGGTGCGACGAAGAGTGAGTTGGTAGTGATCGAGAGATCGATAGGATGTTGAATGGTTCGGTCCGAGGGATTCCAAGAAAGAAGAAGTGAAGTCCAAGGCTTCCATTAATGAGAATAGATGATGACGAAAGCGACGACAGGGAGAACAGGGTGGTAGAACGGGGAAATTGAAGAATTACACTGCGAGTATGCAGTGGGTGGAATAGGCTTTGGATTTCTAACGTTTCGACGAAGCGCGACTGGAGCTGGACTGAGATGTCGTATTGTGCAGGCAGCGACGGGGTGGAATTCGCGATTTGAATTGAACTAAGCCGGTTAGGCACCCGAAGAGAGGCTACTGGCCCGGAAGACGCCACTCGAAAACCACGCGAGCCAGCTGCGTTTCGCTCGCTGTTCCATTTCCAGTCTCTCCCGTTCTAAGCATTCCTCTTCGACCTCGGCGAGCGGCCGACCCAGACCCTCGACTTCAAAGAAGGAGACATAGCCCTGAATGCTCCGACACGCTTCGTTGGCAACTTTGATGTTGAAAGACGGCGGGGTGCACGGCGGAGTAAACGTCCGTTCGAACGGAGGCATGCCTGGCATGGAGTCGGTAAAGGAGAGATTCCGTGATGAGGCCGTGGGGGGCGTCAGGCTTGGCGTGGACTCATCCTGTAAGCGAGTGGTGAGTGATTCTCGATCGGAGTGCAAGGCCGTAAGTAGGTCGGCTACTTACATCCGGTGATTCTGCCGTGGTCCAATCGGTCAGATTGGCTGCGTGCAGTCGAGCCCGATGGTGGTGTGATATTGGTCGAGCTGGGGAATGTTCCATGTTTGCCGAGGAAGCGGAGTGTTTCCGAACGATACGCGGGGGCAGGCGGGGATGGCTGTTTTGAATGTCGTTGTTGGTGCTGCGATTCGGGAGGATAGCCGCCGGGGCTGAGTACTGAATAGGAGAGGGCGGCGGTTGATGGAATTGAGTCGGGGCGCCAAAGGGACCAACGCTGGAATATTGTTGCTGCTGGGTAGGACGGCCAGGCAACGGGTGGCCATGATCCAGGGGCGGGCCGTGAGGCAAGGGCGTAAGAGGGTGTGGGTTGGCTTGAAAAGTAAGCAGAGGGGCAGTGAGGCTCTGGTGATGCCGGTGTCCAAATCTATGCCCAAGATGTGATGAGGCCCGAGTACGATGTTCAGGAACAGCTGGGGAGGGTGAGAGCGGGTCGTTGGTAGCCAAGGGCGTGTGAGACACGCTGTAAAATTGCGGAAAAATCAGAATGCGGATCAAGATTGACTATAGGAGGGAGAACTGACTGGACATTGACTGGGAGCTGACCAATGAGATAGGTAGGTTTGGAGGAGAGGGAGTGGGAGCGGGAGAGGGAGGTGGGACTCGAAAAGGCTACTTGGGACTCGATGGAGGAGTCGGTCTGAGTGAGCCAGTGGGTGACAGACTCGCTGTTCCGCTTTGAGCGCTCTGTGGAAGCAAATGGGCGGCGGGCATGTCGATCGGCATCTTTGGCTAATACGTCGCGGAGGACCTTTTCGCAGCGGGAGGTGGTGCGTTGGTGAGTGGGACTTTGCACACTGCCAGGGTGGATATGCAGGGTGGTCGGGGACGAGGACATTTTGAGTGGGTGGTCGACGGGGTCGACGGGGTCGGGGGAGGTGAGGGCTGGGTGGGACGAGGAGATGTGGTGGGAGCCAGTGTTGCGAGGAGATGGGAGCCTGAGGCTGAGAGAGTCTGACGAGTATTGGGAACAAGGGTCAGCAGGGGCGAGACAGAGTGGTTGGGGTACAAGTTGGTGCTGAGTGAGGCTGGGGAGAAACAAGCTTCGTCATCCGCTGAGGTCATAGCTGTCGGTTTGAGTGTTGAAGGTTGGTTGTCATCTAACCAGTGGCCAGTGGGAAAAATCCAACGGCAAACGTATTTCCGGTCGCCATCGCCGCCGTCGCTGGCGGTGTGTTGGGAGCGATGAGGGGGACGATGGGGTGAAGCTGGGGCTGGGGAGCGAAGGGTAACCATTAATAATACTTGATATTTATTTATATTATATTTCTATATATTTCTATATATTTCTATATATATATAATATTTAAATGTCGGGGATAATCATCGGCGGTACCCGGGTCATCTGTCTGACCGTTCTCCGCGTTCTCCGAGCGGCTCAAGTCGGAAGTCGGAGATGTACACGCAGCTCGAAACGCTCGAAACGCACCACGCATCATGCACCCACGCACTACTCACGCATCGGGACCGTTTCCCGGGCACGGTCAGCAACCGACCGGGCTTCCGCTGCACACGCTTCTCCCAGCTAGCCAGCGGTGCTGCTGACTGGCTCGCTGGCTGGGGTGGCGTGCGTCGTTGTCGTCGTTGTCGTCGTTGTCGTCGTTGTCGTCGTTGTCGCCCGGGTGCTTCTTGTGCTTCGCCGATCGACTGATTTGGTTTTCGGAGGAGAAGATGTCGGAAGTGAAGTGAGTGAGTGAGTGAGTGAGTGACACAGCCATGCTATTTCGCCTCAAGCTCAAGCGTCTTACAGTTACAGTTACAGTTACAGCGCTGGCTGCTCTCTCTACTGCTGCTGCTGTAACTGCGCCGCTCTGCCGTTCTGCCGCTCTGCCGCTCCCCCGCTCCCCCGCTCTGCCGCCTTCTGGTGTTACAGGTGCTAACTGTTATCTGCCTTGTCCTCTCTGCTTTCCGTCGACCTCCTTTTTTACAAAAATCTTTCCCTCGCTTTCTTCCCCCCCTGCTCCCCCTGTCCCCAGCTCCCCCTTCCCGCTCCCACCACCCCCTGACAGAGCGAGCGCCTCGCCGACTGCCAGGCCACGAGTCCTCCAGCGACAGGGACCATGCCTCGCCAGTCGCCACCCGCCCCCGACGACGACGAGCAACTACCCGTCGATGCACACAATCCCCACCGTCCCTCGCCCGCGCCCGCTCCGCCGAAGTCGCCGCCGTCGCCTGACCCGCTACGCCGTCCACCACCATCCCGCCAGCGCCAGCACCCCTCCCTTGCTCCAGGTGCATCCCATTCTCATTCTCATTCCCATTCCTCCTTCCAGCCACAAACAACACACAACCCGCGACAGCAGCTCGGCCCTGGCCCTGACCAGCGCCAACAACAACTTCAACAGCCAATCCCTCTTCAGCTTCAGCCCGCTCCGACGTCCCCAGTCCAGTCCTACACACAAAATCGTCAGATAACCCTCGAGCCTCAGCGTCCTTCTGCTTCGTCTCCAAAGCACCAGTCCGCAAAGGGCGGCGTTCGCGGCCGTATCACCGTCGTTTGTGCAGAGGTCCTCCTATTCTCGCCCCCCGAGCGAGCGCATCGCAAGCTAACGATCCATACAGTGTAAACGACTAAAGCTACGCTGTGACAGACAGAGGTCCGCTTTTCTTCCCCCAGAAACCCCCCTCCACTTTCAGCCCGCCCACCAACTCACCAAAACCTCCACAGACCATGCACCTCGTGTGTAAAACGTGCTTGTACAGAACGTTGCAAGTACAGGTCCGAACTTGACTTTGTTCCTCCCCCCGATCCGCCTTCCAAGCCGTCAGTCACCCCACCTCCTACCGAGTTCCACTACTCACCCTGATTACCCCAGTGCGCTAAATAATGGCCATGAGCCACCGTATCGTCTCGTCTCTCAGAGCTGCATCGAGGTCAGTCCCCCTTCTCGCCAATTGCCGTCCTCCTTTCTCACTCCCCATCCCCTAGTGCTCCAACCAGCGCGTCAAATGTGACCGTAAAGAGCCCTGCGGATCATGCGTCAAGCGAGGACTCACCGCAGAGTGCACCTATGCCAACTTGGCCCCGCTGCCAACGTGAGTGCCCCCTTCTCCCCCGCCCCGCCCCAACAAGAAGCTTCAATAAGCTCCGCGAAACTCTTCACGTCATCTCCGATATCTGCATTACCCCCGCTGACCCCATCTTTGCCCTTCATAGACAACATCAATGGAATTGGCTGACATCGCGTTTGACCCGGTTAGAAGCCCAGCTCACGGAATTGGTCACAGCGCCGCCTTGCCTTGAATGTTACGAGAAGGGCCTCGAATGTGATAGGAACCTGGTAAGCTCCCGTCTTGTTACCCTCCCTACATGTTCCGGATCACCGATTCTCTTCTTTCCTGTTTCCAATAGCCGTGCAGTTGGTGCACTCAACGCAAGACGCCAAGATGCACGTACCCAGCCAGCAGGAGGTGAGTGGGCCGCCTTCTTGACGTCCTTCTTATCCGACTTCCGCCGGAGCGCGTGTCTCGACTGTCCCACTCTCTCCGGCCGTTTACTGACGCCCGTCTCTTGCCGTATCCCAGTCCACCTTCGAGCCACCATTCTCCTCCCGGTTATCCCACACAAAACCTTGGAGTTGCCCCATCGTCGAGTAGCAACGCTCCTGACGCGGTGGTCAAACGTGTGATGGCGCTGGAAAACAATTTGATCGAATATATGCGAAACACCAAAGTGGGATCGGGACTGCTGCACCAACACCAATCACCCCACCTTTCCTCTCACCACCCTCACCCATCCCTCCACCTCCCTCCTGTGAACATCCCAGCTTCCCCACCACCTACTGGTCGGCACCAGTACAGCGCATCGACCTCGGCGGTCCCGTGCTCGTCAGCCTCCGCCGGCCCACCGGAAATTTCAAACATTATGAGCCTCCTCTCTGCCCCGCCACCGAACAGAGGTTCAGGGAGTAGTGGAAGCAGTGGTCATGGCGCCTCTGTCACACTCGGCGCGAGTGCGGGGATGGGACACCGACACACGGTTAGCCCGTCCATGCAATTTTCCCCCTCACGCCGGGGGAGCCTTACGCTCGCTAACGGAACATCGTATCGCCAGCCCCCGACCAGCGACTATAGGGACCAGCGGCCGGCCTCGCGAGGCCAGACTTCAGAGATTGAAGAGGACGAGCTTGCGATGGAAGATATCGAGGAGGCCTGAAAAACTGGACTCCTTGCCCTCCCGTCTCTTCGCCCTCTAGATTATTCACGTTGCCCATCGCAGTGCGAACAATTTGCTATTAACTATTGCACCCCACCACTCACTCGAAGTGATACGACGACGCTATGCCGGACTACCATTGTTCTCTGGTGCTGGAAAAACGCGTGTCAACAAAGCAAAATTACCACACTGATCTCCTAAATTGCGCATGTTTCATCCTGGTCTGCAATTCCCCCCACATTTCGTCTCTCTCGCACTTGTTCAATATCAACTATTTCTTGGTCTCATCTATCTACAAGCATCTTACTGTGTCCCTATCATCATGCCTCCACATCTTCGACTGTTAATTATTGATTATCCTTGCCTGAGCAGCCTAGGGCCTAATGGAGTGAGGGTCTATGCTTAGTACCTCTCTCATTGCTTTCTTGATGGCTAGCGTTAGCATCGGACCACATTGCATCCATTCATCTCACAAGTTCTCTCTCCCCACACTGCGTTTGGTGCTTCGTCGTCGAGTCGGAGCTAGCAGCAAATACAATTGCTATTCCTGTCCTCACATGCCCTGTCTCCAATATTTTCGTGAGGCAAGCGTGTTGGTTGAACCGTCTCTGAATCCTTGGGCTAACAATCGCGAACCGGGCAGGAGAACCAAACCGTATCTTGCTCCCGCTCTCTGTATCGTGTTTCTACTGTGAGGTGACTCTTTGCTGTTCAGTAGTAACAGCCAAAGGATGGAAGAAATCGTCGTCTCAGCACCTGGCAAAGTCCTCATCGCGGGCGGTTACCTCGTCCTGGATCCCGCCTATCCAGGCTTGGTGATCTCGACCACATCCAAGTTTTACACCGTCATTCGCCCTCTCAAGCCCGGATCGGCCGCTTCTACCGCCACTGCCGCTGCCGCTGCCCCTGGTCCACCCCCGCTCGTTCGCGTCCGCTCACCGCAGTTTATCAACGCCGAGTGGAGGTACAGCGTGCAGATCGGTGAGGCCCCCTCTGAGGTCACCGTTACACCCCTCGAGAGCAAAGGAGGGTACGTCGATTCTTCCGGCTTTATCGCCGGCGCGTTCAACACACCTTTGTTGGTGGCGTGCGCGGGCGCGCGGGCACACGGGTGAGGGGGGGGCGTGAGCAGTTTATTGACGCGTTTGCTAGGTCGAACAAGTTTGTGCATCTCGCCCTACAGCGGACACTCCAGCTCGTGCATGAGAGAGTCGCCACGGAGACCGTGCGGTCCATTCTGTTGGGCGCGGGCGGGCTCGACATCGCGATCGTAGGGGACAACGATTTCTATTCGCAACGCAAACAGCTCGAGGCGCGTAGCCTGCCGCCCACTATGGCCTCGCTGGGCCAGCTCCCCAAATTCGTACCTACCGGTCTCACCATTCGCGACGTGCACAAGACCGGGATGGGCTCCTCCGCGGCGCTGATCACGTCGCTCGTCTGTGCCCTCTTGCTGTGCTTCAAGGTTGTTGCGAGGGCGTCGCTGATGCAAGGCGCAGACGAGAAGGACGAAGGAAGGCAGCTGGCGCACAACCTCGCACAGTACGTGCATTGCCTCGCACAGGGAAAAGTCGGGAGTGGATTTGATGTGTCCTCGGCCATCTTTGGGAGCCATATTTACACCCGATTTGACCCCGCCGTGATCCAAGGCCTCATGTCCGACGACGAGGTGTGTCCCTCTCTTCCTCCCCACCCCCACCCCTCTCTCTCACAATTTGTGCGCACACACGCACGCACGATACGTAGGGAACTCCGGTGTCACTTTGGCCCGTGTTGTCCCCGTCAAACACCGGGTGGAACCACAAAATTGAGCCATTTGCCCTGCCCCCCTTGACGAGGATCGTTCTCGCCGACGTAGACGCAGGAAGCGACACCCCATCGTTGGTAGGAAGAGTGCTCAGGTGGAGACGAGAGCATGCACAGGAAGGTACGTCGACGCGTGCTTTGATGTTTTCCCTCGATTTGTCCGGCTCCGCGTGCGTTACAATTACAACCTCCCCGTTTGCTCACGGCCGCTCGGGTTCGGATGACAGCGGACCGCCAGTGGTCAGACCTGCGAAATGCAAATGCAGAAGTGGCATCGGTCGTAAAAAGCTTGCACGGTCTCTATCGCGCCCATCCAGAAGTGTATGCAGACGGCGTTCGGACCGCAGGGGCTTCCTCCGCGAAACGTGTACGTTTTCTTCGGTCTTTTTTCTCATGCCTGACCTCACCCGGAGTGTTGATCCCGGCCCAAGTGGTTGTCCGACAGCTCCGAGGTCGTAAAGCTTCTTGGAAGTTTGCATGCAGCGACAGAGGTGTGTCACCCCTGCGACAGTCATACGGCATTTCCCAGCATCCTAAATAACATTGGTTTTGGTCCCCCAGACAGTACGGAAAGGCATGAAGGCGATGGGAGAATCTGTCGGGGTGCCAATTGAACCAGATGAACAGACTCGTTTGCTGGATGCCTGCACTCAGAGAGCCGGGGTGATAGGAGGGGGAGTCCCTGGCGGTAAGTCCCGGTCTCGCTTGCCCGTCCCGTTATCTCATTGCAACTCCGACGGTCTGACTCTTTGATAAGCCGGAGGTTACGACGCCATTTGGCTATTGGTACTGGATCCAGAAAAGGAAACAGGGGCCAATGATGTAGTGCACTCTGTCGAGGAAGTCTGGCATGAGTGGGCTGAGCTAAACGTGTCGCCGTTGCTGGCTAAAGAAAGCCCAGAGAAAGGCGCACGGGTTGAGAAATCAGTAGCTGATGTTGACCAACTGGCAAACATATTATCCTAAAAGGTTTTTTCCATTCGGCACCGGGTGAGAGTAAGTGGCCAAAGACGGGACAATAAAACAAAGAAAGCGCACGTGGTTGGATCCCCCATTCTTTTCCCCGTCTCAACCGAAATTCCTGGAGAGGATGCCACCACAACGGACCACGTTGAAGACGAAGAAGTTGGCAAGTCCTCGACCGACCCGTGTGACACGTAATTCGACCGCGAAACCCGCACAAGTCGACCTCCCCTCCAATCCTGCCCCGATCCCTTCGATTAGTACCCTCCAGGACCAAATTGAAACATTACAGCAGGTGTGTAGATTTCCTCCGAGTGTTCCTCGCTGAACCCTCCCGTGTTTAGGCGAAGCGGGAGCAACATCAAAAGCTCACGGCAGTATGGGGCACAACCCTCCCTCCGTCTGCGTACTTGTCTCATTGCCGTGCAGGAAATTAAACGCTTGAAACAACAACTCAAAGAAAAGGAACGGGAGCAGAAAAAAAAAGCGGTGCCCCCGCCTCGCCATGAAAGCTTGGTACGTTCGTGGACACTGGATAGAAGGTCTCATATAGGGGGTCTAGACACACTGGAAAGAACTGTATCAAGTCTCTGAAACGAAACACACTGCCTTGAAAGGACAGTATGAAGAGGCCAAGAAGACCGTCACGAACTTAGAAAGACGTGTAAAAGAGCAAAGAAAACAACTTGAAGATGGAGATACTGCAACTCACCTAGAGATTATTCGCGTGCTCGAAGGAGTCCGTCCTCGGATGCTTCCGTGCTACAGAATAGGACACTAATACTCATTCCAGGACCTTGTCGCTGAAAGAGAACATGCTCAACGTCATGATAGTGCCTCTAAAATGCATAAAGCTGCACATGACAAGCTAAAGGCTGTAGGTTAATACCACTCCCCCACTCTTTTCAGTCTCTCATGTCTTGTAGCACGCAGAGGACATATGGAGGAACTTGGAATGTCCCATGTGCTTTGAGACCACTTGGGAACCCATGGTGTATGTCCTAATCCTTCCCTTTGTCGACCTAATGTCACTCACGTCCTTTGGTTTGACTAGTTTGAATTGCGGACATGTCTTTTGCGCTGCCTGCACTCGTCTACTAACATCCTGTGGTTCATGTCGGGCTCCCATTCACTACCCTGCTGTGCAATGTTATCCTCTCAAACAGATGACGAGGTCCATCCGGCGGATTGCGGCTCCTCACGAACACTCGCCACGCAAATGACCTTGTGTTCCCTCGCTGTCTGCAATCTTACTCGTTTATCTGTATACTACCCATTCAGCGCTTCACTACTTAGCATTTGACAGATCGGCCTTAGTCAGCATCCCCGCGTCGTTTGTAAACGTTCACAAGTCGATCATCTTCATCCCTTCCTTACCACCCACTTGTTCCTTACCATGCCGCCCAGTACGAGAGGAGCCTCTCGCGCCTTGATTTCAACCGCGTCTTCGGCCGCTATGCCCCCCGCAAGCCCTCCCAAGGCGCCCCGCAAGCGTAAAGCCAAGGATGTGGCCCCAGAGACACCTATGAAGCGTACAAAGAAGGATGCCGACTCTTCGGGCGATCCGCTCATCCCGAGCCCCAGTTTGCCACCGTTAGAAAACTCGTCACTCGACGCGCCTGATGCGCCTAAAATATTCCCCGCTACTCTGACCTTTTCATACGTGGACGCCAAAGAGCATCTTATTAGCGCAGACCCGCGCTTCGCTGGTTTGTTTTCACGTTTAGGATGCAAGCCTTTTGAACACCTGGAACGCGTCGAACCATTCAGGTCGGTAATTTCAAAAGTGTAAAGACAGTCTTTTTTCTGAATTGACTATTGGTTTTATTCAGAACGTTGACGACCTCCATCATGTAAGTCGGGAATATGATTCGTTGTTGCTTTAAACTCTTGGCTTTGGATCGTCTGCCTCGGTACTGAACTAATTTTTTTTTCAGTGGTCAGCAAATTGCATGGCAAGCCGCAAGATCAGTCAACTGGAAGTTCATGCGGTTATTTGACCCCTCTTTGGAGGAGAAATGCCCACCACCGGAGTAAGAATTCCTCAAGGAGTTATCTAGAGGCAGCTTCTCAACCCTCCCTCTAGAGAATACAAATCTCCTGAGAAGTTCCCCGCTCCTCACCAGGTGGCTGAAGTGGACTTTGCTTCCTTGCGAAGTGCTGGCCTGAGCGGACGTAAGGCAGAGTACAGTACGCAATATTCGATAAGTAGCAGAGTGAAATGCACTAACTAAGCAAAGTTCAAGACCTTGCTAAGCACTTTGCGGATGGCCGCTTGGATGCAGACAAGATTTGGACCGCATCAGTAAGTTACAACCCAACGCGTGTCTCTGCTCAATCACGAACCATCTCTCAGGATGAGGAACTTTATGAGCTGCTTATCAATGTCCGAGGAATTGGCCCCTGGACGATCGACATGTTTGCCATGTTCTCTCTGCGTCGACCCAACATCCTACCGGTCGGGGACCTAGGAGTACAGCGGGGCCTCCTCCGTTGGTTCATATCGCAGCATACCAACCCTCAGGGAGAAGTGAAGCTGAACAAGGAAAAACAAGTCGAAACGAAGGAGGAGAAGCTTGAAGAAGAATCGCAGCTCCCACCCTTGGACGCAGTTAAAGACAACTCCCCTCAAAGTGTCCCACAAACTCCAAAGAAAAGGGGCGTCGGTGCCCCTCCTGAGACGCCGCAAAAAGTGCAACTCGAACCCAATGTGGTCGATCCCAGAGCAGAAGGAGGGGCACCTGATAGACTGCCGGTACCTTTCACTCCGTCAATCTCCAGAGTCCTGCAGCCCACTCCCTCTGAGTGGAAGCCTCCACCGCTGCCGAGTGGACTTTCGGTTGGCGTGATGAAGTCCAGGTTGGACTCGAAAAAGAAAATAAAGTTGAGAAATAGGCGGATTCTCCTACTTTAGATGCTGACCCGCGGACTTGACAGAGGCGCACTTTTGACTCCTGAACAAATGGAGGCACTGACCGAACCGTGGAAACCTTATCGCTCCATTGGCACGTGACATTAGCACCGCTAAAACGTTTCCTACTCACTATGTCCCATAGGTGTCTGGTATATGTGGGCTTTAGCCGACCAAGACGCGTAGACTTTTGCGACCGCACGAGGCGTTATAATTGCTTGATCACCATAGTTTTTGCACTGTTTAGGAAAAGGAAAAAACAATTGTTAGTTTCGTGTCCCATATTTGTTGACCAGACCGCAATGTTTGGGTCCAAATAAGCGAAAATTGGACTCGATATGTTCCAGCGTACTGGAAACGCTACTAAAGCCGCGCAGCGACGACGTTCTGTCTATCCTTCTGCATCAAGTACGTACCAGTCCGCCCCCTTGGCGTCTCTCTGAACGCCTTCTTTAGCTCTCCGGCCAGAACGATGCGTGTTCAGCCTTGATCAAAGACGGCGTTGCTTGTCCACAGATACAACGGGTAAGTAATACTGGATACATACCGCAGAAGAAAGCTCAGCACCACCCAACAGCCACGTCTATTCCCTCAGGGTTTTCGTCCCCCTTAGCCACCCATAAATCGGCAGGGAGCTCTGGCGCGCCGGCACCCAGTCAGCGACATTTCTCATGGTCACCATCAGCGCAGAGCGCTTTGGGACTCGCGGGATACCCTCCAGACATGAACGATGGACAATTTTCCTCAATGACTGGGATTTCGCAGAGACACGTCTCACCCAGCCGTGGACATGTTTAGTGAGCATTGAGAATTCAACTGGACTACAATTATGCTGACGGGGCTCAGTCCCTCACCATCATATCGCGACAGGGCTGCTAGCGGCGCGCCGACTTTGGCCACGCGTCGTCAGCAGCTTACAAAACGGGAAGTGAACGCATTTGATGATATGTTCAATCTCATCTTCAGTTCCGCGACTCGAATGGAATCACACCGAAAGCGGGGAGGCTCTTCAATAGAGGACGAGCTTGAGGAACTAGACTTTGAGCGGTTACCAGTTCCTACGGTTTCCCCAACGGCCCCACTATTCTCAGATAACACCATGTCGGCGATGTTTTCTAAGCTCAAGTCCCGTCCGAAGAGGAAATTCCAATGGACAAAGACCGAAGACGAGATTCTAGACGCCAAAAAGGAGGAAATTGCGTTATGCAAAAATGACCAAGAGCTACTGTCGTGGACTATGCGAGTCCTATTCCATGAACAAGGAACCACCCCCTCGCCGGTGCCCGGACCCGTACTGGAGCAAGACGGAACGCACGATAGGCAGTCTTCGGTAAACGCTCCGGTACCCCTTTCGCCACCCAACAGCGCCCCTATGCAGGGTCTACCACAGAGCTGTTACCCTCCCCTCCTTGCTCTCCTCATGCGAACTTTCCGTACTAAGTTCAACAACCCTCACATCTCCCTCGCGCTCTTCCATCACGCCAAGAACCTCTCGGTGGCATCTTATGTCACTTGCTGCGGAACGGAAGCCTATAACGAGCTTATTGAGGCGAGATGGCTCTGCTTCAGGGATCTTCGTAGCGTGCATGACGCGTTGGAAGAAATGAGTAACAACAAGGTATCTGTTGATGGGTGGACCCGGAGACTTATCGAGAGGCTCAGAAGGGATGTAGGCGCGCGAACGATGTGGGCCGAGGCGGAATTCATCGAGGGTCAAGAAGATGGGATGGTATTACTCCAAAAGATAGAGACTGTAGGCTGGAAGGACATTGGAAGGGAAACTGAGCCACTCCTGGTACCATCGTTCTACAATACCCCCAAGGCCGCTCGTCGTCCACAGAAGAAGCCATGGATCGCAGCAGATCAGTCATGGAAGATACCCGTTCCCGTTGAACCTCAGGAAGACTGTCTCTCGTTTGTCTAGAATTAATTAAACTGCATTCGCGACTTCTAGAAGAACTCCAAATACTTAGTCCGCTGAGAAGTGAGGGATGCCTTGTCCCGGTGTGACTGGTGAGAAATGTGGGGCTGAAAGTCGGTCGCAACATTCGATGAAATGCTGCCAACCTTCGTCGGTGTGGCAATCAACGCTTTGTACCTGTAAAGTCGTCAGGGTTTGTGATACTAAATTTGCATCATGGAGTTACTGTGCAGGAAGTTGATTTCTCCTTGCTCTCCAGATCCAAAGCGCTCTCCGTGGATGCTTCGATGACGCCGTCAAACGCCCAAGGGAGAGTGCCTCCTTGCCACTGCTGAAGGTCCGTATCGCGAACGGTTTCTGAGCTCTTTCGGATGCTCATACTATGCGTCAATGAGTATCGCTGTCCTTGGTAATTGATTGTTAAGGGAGGGTCAGGCTGTTGGTCGCCCTGATGGTTGAGGCTGAAATGAGATATAAGTTGCGAACGGAATCAGGTACGATTAATCACCGACTATTTTACCAATCCATCGAGATAGGAACCAATTTCGGCCGGTTCTTCGTCCTCTTCGATGTCCTTCAGGGCCTGACAGGCGAGCCTAATATCCATTGCCCTGCACACTGTCAGCACGAGATGCGGAGGGTGCATTCATTGGACTCACCGATCAGGAAGGAAGATGTCCACAGATGCCTCGTGTCCGTGCCGACAAATTGTATCGTTGCCCGGCGCAGGATTTAAGACTATCTCGAATCGGCCAGAATCTGTCGTGGTGCGGTCGTCTAGAACGGCCTCAACGATTAAGACAGGCCCAACACCGGGAAATGTCCGAGAGTTGCGCTGAACTTTGCCATCTGCAGGGAGTGTTCGGTACAGCAGTCGACAAATGGTTAGTTCATTTGACGGGGGCGCCACCAATAATGGCGCGGGGAGGCTGAAATCCCCAAGATATCAGCTTTACAAACGAATGGAGGCACGTGACACACCTTGGAAGGAACGCGACCTGGCACTTTGCGACTCGCAACCAATCCAAGAAGTTATTCATCCTCCAGCTCCCGGGCAATGGTGGAATTAAGCTCGCACGTTGAGGAGACGAGGAGGTCAGCAAAAGATGGCCAAACCTTCTTACATCAGCTTTATGAATGCTGTGGCAGGGTGGACTTACGAGGCCGTCCAAAGATAATTCCAGCCAGCGCTCGCGGAGGGGAGCTCTGCTTCTAACGCCTTTCGTGTGTCAATCAAAGCCCTAACTAACTGTGAGACTAGGAACATGATCAAATGGGCGGTAATTACCCACCCCTCGGTTGAGAGGAACGAGCCTGATCGTCGCAAGCGAATCGGCCATTGGTCATTGTCAAGCGACGAAGAGCCCAAGAGGCGCGTTCGAAAAGCTCCTGTAGATCCGATGGTCCAAGGGAATGGTTGCGGCGAGTGGAAGGGATACATTGCGTAGGAGCGACGTTCTTGCTCTGACAACTCGCTATCTGGTTGGGAACCGACATGGGCAAACAGTGATATGGAACTATGATAAGCTTGCTAATCGAAGGTTATTCGAATGTACGAAAAGAACACGGCTGGGATGTACCTGATGACTAGCGACTTGGATGAGCCGTTCAGCATCGGCTATGCTCTGCTCGGTCCAGCTACTAATTCTTATCTGATACGTCGTCAGGAGATTGCTTTTGTATGGGACAACAGCGTACTTGTTCGGGTTTCACTACTTCGACAAACGAATGGGTGATTTTGGAAAGTTTCTGTAGTACTGGCGGCTGCAACCACTCGGTATTGCTGACTGTCAACACCGCAGCGAGCACGGCCTAAGCATTTGCATTAACCAGCTTCGTCCAGAGATTCCGGCGGAAGTTACCTTTTGTCGCGCATACAGGTATTGGGCGGCTTGTTCTATAGCCTCACGAGTCCCTCGTAGTCGCATTTGCAGCTTAGGGCTGCTCTCAATCCCGTCAATGCGTACATTGAAACGTTCCGTGAGATCCACGAAGCCGCTTCCATCTAAACGGTCGAGTAAGAGAGGGCCTACTACAAGATTATAGAGCTCACCTTGGCCCATCAAAAGAAAAAGGAAGTCCGGCAGCAAAGGAACTACAAGGTGCTGGGTTAGGGGGCATTCACGGCATAAGGGTATGTATCGCACTGGGCGCAGTGGACTCCAGGGATTTCTCTTTTAAAATTTTGGCACTTGCAGGGCTAATCCACCCCCATGATTTCTCAAGGAGGATAGCCGCGAGTTGTCGGCCTCTCCGTGGTAGGTGACCTTCAAACCGCAGAAGATTCGCCAATTGGACCATTTGCTGATAAGTAAAAGCACGGGAAACACGATTAAGACTTGACTTGTATGCATGTGCATACTCTGCGGATTCTATCGGTGCTGATATTTCAGGCTTGAGATTTAACAAGTCCTGAAGGGTTGGTTCACCCGGCGACGCGTCTATTTGCTCCAGATATGACTTGAGCAAGCTTGGGGGCAGAGGTGAACGCAGTTCTTGTGAAGTTCTCGCGTCTTGCTCTTGTGCTCCATCGACGTCCACGACCTAAAGAAAGTACCAAAATTCCGTTTCAGCATACGACTTGAAAGCAAACACCCTGTCCCACCGTGCTCGGTCGCTTAGTGGTTCGTGTTGTGCCCTTCACAGCCGTTACCGCCATGTTTTTCTCGTTCAAAGAACTCTTCGGCTTGCTGCGATTCCGTCCTTCGGTAGCCACTGAGAACAACCTCTGTCCTCGAGAAGAGTAACGACAGAAGATACATATGGACCGGTTTGCTATCCGCGGTATCATGCGACTTCAGTTGAAGAAAACACGCAGTCGAGTCCAAGCAGGAAGATAGCTTCAAGACCCAAAGCACATAAGTCTATCATACATAGGAATCACTCGAACTCGAATCACGATCAGTCTTCGTCAGAACTACCCTCCTCTCCAATTTCCTTCAGATATCTGTCCACACGTTCCAGCAGTGCATGCACCATACTCTCGCGGTTCCAATCAGAACGGTAACGCCAAATGGTGTCCAAGCAAGCCGCACGCAGCTGCTCTAACTGTTCCACATTAAGCGCCGCGGTTTTGGTAACGAGTTTGGTCTCCAAATCGTCTAAGAGTTTGGGTGCAAGCTGGAACTCTGGTGGTGTCACCGGAGCCGGGCTCGGTGTGCGGGGAGTAACGATGAGATGCTGAGTGAGCCCCTCTGGTGCACGAGAAATGCCCCCTTCGGTTGATTCAAGGGCAAGCAAGGCGCGTTCCAGGGGCACGTTTGGAACAGCAGTAGATGAAGCGTGCTCTGCGGGCGTGCCCAAGGCGGGATCATACATCGGCCCGTGGTTGGAGGCGAGGAGATCGGCCACCCGCGAAGTGGAACGACCAATTGGCGAGGGTGTAGGCGTTCCGTCGTTGTCGGCCATTTCTTGGTCAGGGTTCTTCCCATTCAACATGATAGCAGGAGGCTCAACGACTTCAGGGACGCTATTGAACCGGACAGTCTTGGTTTCCTCTGCGCCGTTGGCCTCCTTGCCCTTGAACCTCTTCGGTGGTCGATCTGAACCGCCCTCTGACATCTCCTCATCTTCTCTTGACCGTTTGCGAGATACAGAACCTCCTACCGAGCCCTCCTCAGTTCCAGTGTTCATTGTGACGTCGTCCGAGGCAGAAACGACCGGTCCGCTCTCCACAGCCAGTGTGAGAATCGGATCCTGCTGCTTCTTCCTCTCCTCGGCCTTCCTCGCGGCAGCTCTCTCCTTGTAAATTCTCTGCGCAATCCTTTGGCACTCCTGATCGAATGCAGGGTCTGTTTGAGAGACCTCTTGCATGGCTAGCGTATAAACCCGACTTGCTTTTTGGAACCACGTCTCTGATTGTTCCCCGGCCGTATCGCGCTCCTTCGTCGCATTGTTGTGCACCAACTCTATGGCCTTCAGGAACTCTTGGGACGTTAAGAAGCGGCCTTCCCAGATTCCTCCGCTAATGCGAGGCATGTCGATATCCGTAAGGTTGTTCCGATATATTTCGTACTTTTCCCCTTGGTCATCCGCTGGTGCTCCATTCGGACCAATGTTGAGCGGATCAGCATTTAGATCGACTAGGCCTTGAGCACCAGGAGTGGCAACGGGTTCGGTTACCAGCTTGCGTCTTGGGGCACCATATAACTTCCCATCCTCGCCACGGACGCACTGGAACATCTGCTCGACTCTTGCCTTGGTGAAGCTCTTCTCCTTCCGCACGAGCACCTGGTAGATGTTGTTGAGGTGGCTCTTCAAGCGATTGAGGAGTAGATTATCATGTCGTTGTTGTTCGGCTTTTTCTGCTGCGGTTAACTCACGCGGAGGCAAGGGCGGGGCAATGGGAAGGATCTCAAGGATGCGACGCCTGCGCTTGATTGCGTCGGGGAAATGATTCGGGGGCTTCTGAACGTAGGCAACAATACTTTGAAAAAAAGCGGTACGTTTCGCCTCGTCTGGGTCAGAAAGTGCCACCCGATTTATGTCTAGCTTGCCAAACCATTTGCGGACGTCACGAGGGAGCTGCTTGAGGGTGCCATTGTGAACGGCGAGGAGTAGAATGGGCTCCGTTGGGTCCAGAGACTCGAGTGAGTCAGCAACGAGGGTTCGTGCAGTTTCGGGAAGCGTGGAACACCAGGCTGCGAGGGATGGGATGTAGATCACCGAGGGGGCATGCCGCTTGGCCTCTACGAAGAGTTGAACGATGGCAGCTTCGACCGTTCTGGCAGAGTCCCCTGTCAAAGTTGCGAGATCGAAACTCTGGATATGGAAACCTTCGAGGTGGTGCAGAGCAGCTGCACCGACAAGCCTCTGTCCCATGCCTGGCCGGCCATAGAGCAACAATCGAGGGCGGTTGACTCGCTGGGTTTCGAGAGCTGACTGGACGTGAGCGACAGTAATAAGCACGGCAAGTCAAACTGCATACCTTGAAGCAACATTTCTCGATCGAAGGCGGCAGCCTCACCGTCAGCTTCCTCCTCCCATTGCGCCTCCTCCAACGCAGTCCTTTTTTTGACCTTTGGTAGCACTTTGTCAAGGACCCCTTTCACATGCTCGAGGGATTGCTCAAGCAAAGGAACTAGCTGGGCAGGCAAAGGATTGGCAACCGAACCAGTCGATCGTTGAGCCGAGGGTACGACTTCCTTGACTGAGACCATAAAGTCACGCGCTTGGACAGCAATCTTGCTATGGTCGAGAAGGAGGCGGTCGCTAGATTGGTAGATCTGCGGGTACTGTCTCTGGATGGCGTTGAGGGCAGCTTCTGTACAGAGAGCCTAACAGTCACAATGGTCAGGACGTGGAACCCGAGCGATAGTAACAAGTTGTGAACCTTAAGGTCAGCACCACCATATCCCTTGGTCAACTTGGCCAGTTTGAGGCGAGCTACATCGCCTTCAGGTCCAACCCAGTTATCCCACTGCTTCGTCATAATCTTCAGGATCTTCAAGCGCGCGTCAAAGTTCGGAAGAGGGAAATAGAACTCTCGGTCGAAGCGACCGGGTCGGCGCAGGGCGGGGTCGATAGCATCAGGGCGGTTGGTTGCGCCTGGTAAGTTTCATTTAACACCTAAATCTGACAATCAATACAGCTATTGCTTACCAATGACAATGACCTGCCCTCTTCCATCCATACCATCCATCAGAGCAAGCAGTGTCGAGACGATACTTGCATGGATCTGGTCCTGCTTTGAACTTCGCACAGGAGCTAAGCCGTCGATTTCATCAAAGAAGATAATACTGGGCTGGACTTTCTTCGCCTCCTCGAAGAGCAGACGGAGTTGACGTTCGGCCTCGCCAACCCATTTGGACAAGCAATCAGCACCCTTACGCATGAAAAAAGCTAAAGAATATCAGAGGGGAGGCACAGTGAAAGGTGGGCGTGATGCTGCTCACATATACTGCGGCCTTCGCTGCGGCAGATGGCGGCAAGTGCTCGGGCGACGAGAGTTTTACCCGTTCCTGGCGGACCGTGGAAAAGTACACCTCGAGGTGGGGTTACGCCCATCTTCTGGAACATGTCGGGGTACAGGAGTGGGAGAAGGGTCATTTCTTTGAGCTTCGAGATGTCTGTAGCAACCTTGAGCAAGTACAAAAGAAATGCGCCTTGGACTACTCACGATCTTCAAGTCCACCAACATCGTCAAACGAAATTTTCGTGTTTACTCCAAGTGGATCGGCATCCGCAAGAGCTAGAACGTGAAGTCAGCCGAAATTCTGGTACGCCCTGAAACAAACCGCGCACAAGCATCGCCAACTCGACCCAGATTCGAAGGCGTTCCAGCAAGCTCAAGCGGTAGCCCAGCACCACCAGCGAACATTCCGCCTGGCACACCACTGGTAGCCCCGATCTTTTTGGGCGTCCTTCCTTTCTCGCTCTCCGTGTCCGAATGGGCTCCCTTGAGTGGTCCGAAGATTTTCTCATATTCGGCCCCAGAGAGACTCCAGTTTTTCTTCTTTGGCTTGCTCTTGGCTATGCCCTGCTGCTCCATTTTGTCAAATTGCGCAATCTCGTTATATTCGATCTGCTTGCGTTGGCGGAGTCTGTAGTTCTTCCCTTGCTGGAGAACATCCTCCTCCGAGTCGTCGTACAGCTCGGGCGTGGTAGGGCGAGCAGAGTCCCCTTCGTCTGAATAATTGCCGTCGCCGTCATCGTGGTAGGAATCGTCCAAATTCTTGCGCGAGTTACGTGTAGCACGCCCACTATTCCTCTGACGAACGCGCTCGGCCCGGGCCTTCTCGCGCGCCTCCTGGGCTTTTGCCTCCAGCATCATTTGACGTCTGCGGCGGGTCGAAGGGGCTGTTCCGTCATAATCTTCATCCCCAAAATCGACGATATCGGCCTCTTCTTCATCGTCCTCTGCGATGAAGTCGTCATCGCCTTTGCGCTTAATGCGGGAGGGCTTCTGTGGTACAGAGGCCTCATCTTCTGAGGATTCGACGAGCTTCTTCTTGATGATACGGCGACCACGAGTGGTGATGGCCATTTCTTCCTCGTCATCGTCGTCGTTTGCAACAGGCTTGGAAGGGTCTTCCTCCTTGACGTTGCCATTAGGGGCCGCTGAGGTACCACCCCCTATACCAACTAGAGCAGAGGGATCAGGGTACCCTCCGTCATCGCCATTGTACCCAGCATTTCCGTCTCCGGCAGGCTCAACACCATTAAATCCCTCGGTGTAATTTACAGAGGTATTGCGGGTCACTCGACGCGTCCGGTGTGAAGTTGTGGGTTGCTGGGGCGCATACTCCGTAAACTCGTCGTAATCGGCATCATCATCATCTGGGTTCGCTTTTCTTCGGCCACTTCTTCGCGTGGCTGGCAGGGGTGCTGGCTGCGAAAGTTGTTCGACACTGTAATTAGGAGGTGCCCTAGTTGCTCTACCACGTGATGTGACTTGTTGGATGCCTGGCTGTTGCTGATGGGCGTATGGGTCGGGAACGGGGGCGTGAGAGGCGTTTATTGCAGCGTCCTGGGTTCTAGTCGCCCTGCGGGTGGCGGTCATAGGATCTGCCTGCGGATAAATATTTTCCGGAACAACCTGAGGATACTGGAGGATGGGTTGTTGCTGGATTGGCTGTGGCTGTGGCTGGGGATATGGTTGGCTGGGTGGTTGAGGTGCCCACTGGAAAGGCTGCTGGTAGGACTGGTCCTGGTAATAGTGTTGTGGGTACTGCCAATAATGCTGATTATCGTCCATTGAATTTCCGGAATCCGGCGCTAGAGAGCGCGGTCGTGGTGGGAGAACAAAAGGGTTTAGGATTTAGCCAAGGGACCAAAGGCCTCTCTCGCACTCGAAGTCAAGGTAAACAGGCTAGATAACAACACATCTAAGGAGCATACATGGTATTCTATACGACTAGAGGGACATTAGCGACTTGACTTACGTGGACAGCCGGCGAGACTGACCCCGACCACGACGCCTCCGAAACGGCGGGAAACAAGTACGGTGCCGGTCCTAGGTTTGTGTACTGGTCGAATATGGGTTATCGTTACATGTTGTAAAGACTTGAGGCGGGAAAACAAGCGAAATTGGGCGTTACGGGCTAATTTCAGCAAGGGGCGAACTGGTAGTGTCCAAGTTGTATGTTCTGGTGCTTCCACTCTTGTTCCATGGGAAAGTCGGCAGGGATCGAATGGGGGAGAGCGGCAGACGGGTGATAAGACGAGGCTATATGTATATGAGTGCATAGAGTATTTAGAACGTCCAATCTTCCACTGCCACACTTGGAGGTCGACGCATTCTGATACAGGGTCCAATACAAAGTCCATTCGAAGGGTTAATAAAATCGCAGTAAATAATTCTAATGTAAGGATAACTTACACACATAGTCGTGTATTTATGTGCATTTATGTCGACGTCCACCGCCCGACTGTGAAGGGTTGTCTGCCTCGTGTTTGCATGTGGGTCAAGTGTTTGGGTCTGCTTCTGTCCTCAGTCCCGCCCGGCTGTTCCCTGTACTTCCCAGGATACTTCCTCAGTCGTTTCAAGCGTCTTTGACGACCTCAATCCAGCGCAGCTCTGCCGACGTCCGCGTTTCGGGATGGCCACTTCATCGAGTCCCATTACCCAGGTCTCGCAGACCCCCATCCAACATGTCGGGCTGCAGCCTCACCTCGTCTCTCGTCTTCTTCTCGATCTCAGAGGCCAACGCTTTTCCGTCGACCGTGAAACTATCATGAATCTCCCAGAATCCGTCCTACTCTGCCTATTCCCTAACGGCCTTGTCCTCAGTCGCAACAGTGCTCTCCTCGACCCAACGGAGAATGAAGAGGACGAAGAAGTTTACGGTGTGGATGTATGTCGCGTCACTGAGGCTTCGGCGAGTCGCTTGGCTCACCCCGCGTCGTATAGTTTGACCCACAGTGCTTTCACTACGTTCTCGAGTTTTTCAAAAAGTCGGGAGAGTACTTCTATGGCACACAAGACCAGCCAAATGGTCTCTTCCAATTGCAGCAGCAGTACATCGACTCTCTCAACGACCCCATTCTTGCCCAGCAAAACCCCCTGCTCTCCAAACAGGCTATAATTGTCCTCCGTGAGGAGTTGGAATATTTCGCTATTCCTCCTAAGGGCTCCACTGCTGGCACCGACAAGGACGGCACCCCGAACGACGACCTGAACGACCTTAAACGCGAGTGCGGTCAGCGGCTTCTTGAGAAGAGGAATATTTTCACAGCGTTGCAACGAAACGTGAACAAGGAGAACAACATGGCAGAACAGCACCTCATTGATATGTTGTGTGTAAGGTACGCACCCAACCTCCGATTGATCTCGTAGCCGTTCATGTTAATCCTTTGCAGTGGCTTCGACCGAGAAGACACCTGGGGTTTCCGGGCCGTCGAGCCCAATCGCTGCTGCATCTCCTCTATCGCACTTGTCCACCTCAAGACCGGTATCACCCATGATTCACCCACGGAGGCGAACCCATCTGGAGTAGTAGTAGATCAAACGCAGATGACCACTGCGCAAAAGCTGTTGCTCTTCTGGCGTAAACCAGCTGTAGGTTCCCTCCTCTCCTGGTGTTTGAAGTATCTTACACGGCTGTGAAAAGCGAAAGTGCTGGTGGGACGGCATCGAAGTCGACCTTGGGACTCCAGAAGCTCCCAAAATCGTCAAATTGTGGGCACGACGAGTCTGGACACTGGAGCTCAGCTTGGTGGGTTTGCCTCGTGCTCCATCTGAATAACACTAACCTCTTAAAAGATTTAAGTCCTACTTTGCAGTCATTTGAGACTGGTTTAGCATGTTCTTAGTGCCTCCGCATGCCACCCACAACCTTTCTACAACGCACGCAGTCTCAACGATTCCATGGATCGCACTATACACCTTCGTAGTCTGACACCGCGCCTCCTCTGCTCATTCCTTCGTGTTTCACCTTCTTCTGCCTTTGGCTTGGGTTCGTCTGCATTTCATTCCTTGATCGCATTAGATGTAATCGTTGTCATTCGCATCATACCTAGTGCTTTTCTTGAGCGAAATGGACTATTGTTACTCTCATTGATTCTTAGGTCCACCATACCTGTCAGGTGGCGATGACGAAAATCGCTCTTGGACTCAGCCATTTTGAACTCACCTGTTCAATAGTCCACGTAGGCTCTACGTCCTCCCCACAGATCAAACAGAGGAACGGGACCAAAATATCCTGCCAGAGACCAGCGACGAATGACGAACCCCAAGGCGGAACACTACGACCATGAGCTGCATTCTGCCCTCACGCGAGGTGCATGGGCCGACGGCTCTCCGGCAAAAGCAGCGAATGGGACTCCTATCTCGTGGTCTGAACTGTTTCGCAAATTCCGCAAGCACAATGTCCGGACGCACTCGACTTCCCAACATAGTACGCACCCCAACTATTCTACCAATAGTCTTGGGTGCTAATGCACATTTGTTTACCTGCAGTCTTCACTGAACTCGCGGCACAGAACCAGTCGTTGTCGATCTTACTCTTAGAGCCCAGGGTCGATGTGCGGAACATCCGACATGAGGACTTGGATGTAGATGGGATTCCTAACAGCGATACACTCGAGCTGGGAGACGAGTGTCTCCTCACGGAGGAAAGAATCGAGGATGGACGACTGGGATTCGCCGCTCTCGAGCTGTTAAATGATACACCCCAGGATCGCGACGTGAGATATTTACGCCCATATGCTCCGTAACGCGACATGGAAACTGATTTGTTTGCTTACGACAGTCCATTCGCCTGACCAGAGCGTATTTTGCTTATGCACTCGGCCAGTTTCAGGACTGCATCAATTTGGTCAAGCAGGCAAAGTGTATGCGCGTCACTACCGAGACCTTGGCGAGCGGCAATAAGGAGGTCACCTCCGTTCAACGACCCACTACAGCCGAGTCAACAACTAACACTGGCAGTGTGAAGACTATAATCTCAGATTTGAAAGGTAGGATCACTTGGCCCGTGATCGAACAAATCCGCGGTCGCTGTTTGCAAGGTTAGTCTCTTCCTTCTCGCCTCAGGCATGTATCCTGATCTCTGGTAGGGATGGCATACGAAAGGCTCGAACGACCAACCGAAGCCCTTGCAAGTTACGAATTCGCCCTCCCCCTCCTGGACGAACTCTCCGTTCCCCCTGTGGATTCCACCTCGTCCACCGCCGACCCCTCCTTTACAAAACACCGCGAGCTCTGGCGATGGACCGAACGTCTCCTATGGCGCGTGTCTGTTCTCGCATCCAAACACTCGTCCATCCATACAGCCCTCGCCTATTTACGAAAGTACAACTCGTTCACCCTTTACTATCCCGCATTCTTCCGCACTGGCCATCGTGGAGTCGCCACTATGCTCCACCTGAAGGCCTTATTTGCTACCATTTGTGAAGGAAAGCCGAAGTTGAGTTGGGTAACGGAAGCTAGGACATTGGTAGAAGAATATCGGGTCGTCTTGGCCGTTTGTACGAACTTCCCTAAGGCCGGTGAGAGGAACTGGAAAGTGGAAGAATACTGTGACGGGCTTATGGCTGTTTGGGAGAGAAGTGGCGCGGACGGAATGGATTCGAGGTGGGTTATTGACGTGAGTTTCTTTGAGCTCTGAACTCTCTTATGTCACTAATGTTGGCTGTTAGATCCTATGGTGGGCCAGTCGGATGACGTTCCATTCACATCGAGTCTTTCGACATTTGACGCGAGTGTTGCACGCAGCTGGAGAGAACGACCTCGCCCTCCGGTGCTTTCGGCTCTACATTCAGCTTGTGATAAAGACACGTCAGACTCATCTCGAGGAGATCGAAGCAACCGTTCGAAAGCGCCGTACCCTCTATCTTGAGGACACCGACGTTGACGGGACCAACTTTACCGAAGAGACACCGGATCCTACCGAAGACGCAAGTAGTCAAGGCAGTGATGATGATCGACAGTTTGTCGAATTTTTGGGATTTGGATGTAGAATGGTTTGCCGATTGCCTGGAACTCCGGAAGATGCAAAGTGGGCTGTCGAGCAATTGGAGATGGCCAAGAGTATCACTCTCGCAAATTCAAAGCTATCGAGGGATAAGCAGCTGAGGGCTCGCCTTGCATGTGCTGCTGGAGTGGCAGATGCAATTCTGGCACATAGAGGTAAGCAATTTGGAGCGCTCCTTACCGATGACCACGATGACCAATATGTCATTGATAGAGGCGGACCCCAATACTCGACCATCACGTATGCGATCTGCGTTAGACCATTTCCAGTCCGCGGTGCAGCTCGATACAGAGTCGGCCGACATCTACTTCCACCTTACAATAGCTCTGCTACGTGCAGGGCCATCTCGTGATATCGACGGTGCAGTAAGAGCAGCCAAGCACGCCGTCGAATTAGAACCCACAGAGGTGCGTTACTGGCACCTTCTGGGTTTGGCCCTTTCTGCCAACGGGGAGAATGTGCAGGCGAGAGAGGTGCTCATGATAGGAGAAGGAATGGAGCAAACTGAAGATAGCGATACCCCTGCGGATGCAACTGGCACTGAGACTCCGAACGCGAACGTCGCTGACGTAGATGTGCCCACCGAATCACCCTCGGTTGTGAACTCGTTGCTTACAGTATCGGCGACAAGAGTTCCCATTCCTACCACAATGCTACTCCCTTTACCAGATCATCCACCACCTAGCAAGCATGAGCGATTCGAACATGCTTTGCAACTGAGAATGACACTCATGGCGCTTGTGGAGCTTATGGACGGCAGAGACAGTGCAGCACAGAAGTGGGTGGACGCTTTTGCGTGGTTCGCTGAGCGCGGTGGGTGGGTTGTTCATCAAGATGAGACGCGTATGTCTGTCAACGTACTGTCTATGCCTATGTATTGACGAATAACATAGTGCGGGACTCATTTGACCTGCCGCCTATCGATCCCCTTCCGCCGAACCTTACCGATGAGAGTGTAACAGATGACGAGCAACCGCATCGACCACCACAACTTACACTCACGCGATCTCTTTCTAACGGTAATGGGGGAGATGGTATGCCTATCACCCTCATCCCTCCATCCCCCAGAGAATCAGGGGACGCAGAGTCCGTTTACACCCTAAGAAATGATAAGGAGGGCGAGCCTGAGGTTTCAAAGCGTAAGAAGGCTCAGCAGAAAGCCCAAAGAATCATTAAGGAGCAAGTCGAGAAGCGACAGTCGCAAATCCAGACGATCTCGCGTAAACTCGGTCGAAGCGGGACTATGCGATCAAACATCTCGAGAGTGTCACGTCATAGCTCCACGCCAGGTCAGCTGCTCATTCTCTTGCTCAAGCGCTCGCTGACGGGCGGCAGACTTCAATGTGTTGTTAGCGGAGAGCCGTTTATACCAAGCATCCTCGATACACTCGCGGGCTCGAGTCACATCTCCACGAGGGTCGTACATTGGCCCACCTGCGCCAAGTTCCACATCCACTCCACCGCCTCCCGGACCAACTGTAACGCCTTTTGTGAGAACGCCGAGGGAGAGACGACTACTTTCAGATTTATGGCTCATGTCTGCTGCAACCTTCCGACGTATGGAGAAATACGGCGACTCAAGAGCCGCCATTCAGGATGCAGAGAAGCACGATGAAGGGAATGAGGGCGTCTGGGTGCAGGTGCGTAAAATTTTATTGAAGGACCGCCATCTGACACTCATTGCAGCTCGGTTTGTACTTTTCTGGGTTGGGTGACAATGCCCGTGCCATTGCGGCATTTCACAAGGCCCTTGTCATTTCGCCAGACTACATACCTGCCATCGTCCATCTTTCGGAACAGTATCTACACCCATCGGCTGGACAAAGTTTCTCCCTTGTGAAGGACGCTTCAGAGGCAAGCCGAGGAGCAGTGGATCTCGCCGCGGGGATGCTGTCGTCTTTCACTAAAGGAGTTGGCTGGGATGTCCCGGAAGCCTGGTATCTCCTCGCCAAGGCTGTCGGGATGCAAGGCCGGAAGGAACGGCAGCGAGTTTGTCTAACATACGCGCTCGGACTGGTGGAGGGAAACCCCATTCGGGACCTCCGAGTTGCTCTAGGATATGCCTTGTAACCATCCACTATGTGTAGTTTACGCGACCTGCTAATCCCATATTCAATACCATTGGCCTAAGTCGGCACCTCCCAGCTCGGATCTTCGACCTGACCGCAGCCATGCCACATCCACTGGACCCACTCACGCCTGCAGAAGTGGGTTAATAAGTCGCTCTCGGAGTCCTGCTGACGGGCCCTGTACAGCTCTCCGCCGTTTCTCATGCGATCCGAGCTTATGCGCTCAAGCACCAGAGGGCCAAGACGTTTAAGTTCATTCAGGCCTCTCTCCTTCCTCCAAAGAAAGTCGATGTACTCAATTATTTGGGTATCATCCCCACTGCGACATCACTTGCTGGTCCCCTCCTCCGTCGTGCAGATGTCGATGTGAGTGCCTTGGGTTATACTTGACCGCGTGTGCTTAACCCGAGCCTCCGCCCAGTTCATAGATCCGTTGAATGGGTGAGTCGACCTCGTGCGACTTGTCCCATCTAATGCAATGTGACAGGCACGCCTTCAATGTGCTACTCGACCTCGAGGACAACAATTGGACCGTTCGGAGCTTTATTCAGCTCCCCGATGGCGTGGAGCCTCAAATTACGCCCGAGGAACTCAACCAGGCCGACGAAGCAGTTCGTAGGGATGCTAACGTCATCAAATTCGCCGCTGAAGTCGGTGTTACTGCATCCCAAATTCACGCAGATGGTTGGAGTATCGGCTACGACGATAGGTTTGGGAAGAAGAGACGCCTTCAGCAATGCATGGTCTTCGCCCGTTTCGGACCTCACGAGAATCTCTATGCGCACCCATTGGACTTCTTTGCTGTCCTGGACTCGAATACTTTCGAAGGTATGCAATGGCAGATCGAATCGCGCTGTGAGCTGACCCGTCGCTAGTGATTAACATTGACTTTGCCCCACATCGCACGAAAGGAAACGGAGAGCTATCTGCCTCTACTGCACCTCCTCTGGTGACGGAAAATGCCCTCGAGGTGTCTGGCCGTGAGCGAATCAAACCACCCACACGCAAATTCGAATACTTGCCCGAAATCTCTGGTATCAAACCCCGGGACGACCTTAAACCTCTCCATATCATACAACCGGAGGGACCAAGTTTCAAGATCAATGGGCACGAGTTGGAATGGCAGAAATGGAAGATGCACGTAGCTTTCAGCGGTCGAGAGGGTATTGCGATCTCCACTATCACCTACAACGACAATGGAAGCGTCCGTCCCCTCTTCTATCGCCTGTCTCTAGTCGAGATGGTTGTTCCTTATGGAGCCCCTGAGTTTCCTCATCCAAGAAAGGTATGTCCCACTTCTAGTTTTGGCTGGCGACTTAAGTTGCCATAGTTCGCGTTTGATGTAGGTGAATACGGCATGGGTACACAAGGTGAGTCCACAATGATAATGCATCGCTGGGAGTTAACACGAAGTATAGCCAATGATCTTTCGCTCGGATGTGACTGCCTCGGCACCATTCACTATATGGTACGTTCCTCCCACAGAACCCCGACAGTGCGATTGATGAACAAGGCAGCCTGGGACATATATTGGACACTCGGGCGAGGGAGTAACCATCAAACATGCGATATGTATACACGAAGAAGAGTTAGTTGACGAGGCACTCTCAAGACTTGATCGTCCTGTGAGTTTGCGAAAAGGAACCTTGCTGACTCTTCGCCAGTGATGGCTTGCTCTGGAAGCACACCGATTACCGGCCAAATGGACGATCACATGCAGTGCGCTCTCGCAGGCTCGTCATCTCCATGGTCTGCACTGTGGCCAACTACGGTAAACCCGTCATTCAATATGTGCTGATAACGGACTAATTGGGCCCATAGAATACGCCCTCTATCACTATTTCTATCAGGACGGCACGATTGGGTACTCCATTAGGCTCACCGGGATGTTGAACACCTACATCCTGGCCCCGGGCGAGTCTTCAGCACCTTTTGGTACTACTGTGGCACCACAAATCACGGCGCACTACCACCAGCACATTTTCTCTTTGCGCCTCGACCCAATGATCGACGGGGTCAGTTGTGCCTCGTCGGATCCGTGTTCAGAAATACTGATAGCAACACCACACAGTTGAAGAACTCTGTTATTGAAACGGACGTAGTTAGCCTCGCAGCTAAGACCGGATCTGCGGACAATTACGCTGGAAATGGCTTCACGATTGACTCCCGGACAGTCCAGACTGAGGGTGAAGGTGCCCGTGCGTACGATGCTGTCAAGGACAGGAGGTGCGCTCATCAGTGACGCTATAATCGCTCCTGAATGGTGTGAAGAAAAGAACCTGACATTCAGCCCCATAATCAGGTGGACGATTGTCAACAAACAGAAATGCCACTACGCAAGCGGTAAACCTGTTGGATATACTCTTGCTGTGCGTGGTGCGTGCGTCGAGTTGCTGGCTAAGGCAGATTCCTGGGC
>Ga0307513_10000562_pt1 | contig 53192 bp, 25 predicted proteins | sample 15_EM_MG_FD_202174 | JGI IMG/M metagenome (GOLD analysis project Ga0307513, IMG submission 202174) | Populus trichocarpa ectomycorrhiza microbial communities from riparian zone in the Pacific Northwest, United States - 15_EM | ecosystem: Host-associated > Plants > Roots > Unclassified | place... | reverse complement strand
TGGTTTTTTAGCAACTAAAGCTCCATTAGTAACTCCTCCTCCTCCACCACCACCTCCAGGTGGCTGGTTTCTTTGTGGGTCTATCAAAGATCCGTTATTTACAGCGCCACTGTTGTCTGACATGGTGTGAAGAAGGGCGAGGGGAGCTAAAAATGGTGGGCTTGTATAGAGAGAAAGGATGGATTTTGCGGGTTTTGAGAGCAAGAGGGTTTTTGGAGGAGGGGAGGAGGAGGAAGGGGGGAGAAGGAGAGAGCTAGCTAATCATTGAGCGGCAGGAGCTGGTGGAGACAGGAAGGAGGGCACATGGGTGGTGGGGTCCATTCACACACAACCCCTCCACAGCTCACACCCCTCGGTTTCTTTCTTTTGTGCTGTGTTTGTTTGTTGGATGGAGGAGGGAAATGAGTTGTTTTTTTTTTTAATTAAAAAAAAAGAGAGAGAAATCATAGCTTAATATGAATTGAAAAAAATAATAATAAAATAGAGATATACTAATTAAACTGGAATTGCAAGTGGTGATTTTTCTCTTATATCCTCTCCATAAATAGAAAAAAAAAGGTGAATATTTTTGCGAGTATTAATAGAGCTTCATGCATCTTATACTAATTCTTTCTTTTTCCTTTTTTTTTTTCAAAAAGAATATATATTTCCATCCCCTCGATCTCCTTTGTTTCTAATGTTATTTTTTTTTTATTATTATTAATAAAAGTGTTCGAGCCAGCTTGCGTATATCTCGACTAATTCCATGAACTCTAAAATTAACGATCATATAAATTTTTAATAACTTTAAAATTATAAAACTTGAATTAATGATATTCAATAAGCTAATTTAGAACATGTGGTATGCAGTTTGTCGCCTCCTTTCTTCCCTCCCCTGTTCGTTACCCAAACAATCCCTGCCCGAATTTGATATGAAGAGGGTAAAGCCCACGCGCGAAACAGTAAGCTTCTATCTAGCAGAGGAATTTAAGTGTGGTGGTGTTTCAGAGGGGACCCACTCTTTTTTATTATTTTTTTGAATTGAAGGTTCCAGCTACGTGCTGTTAACTTCTCATTATCCATTCATTATCTCGCCACTTGATCGTAAAAGAGGGAAAATTTTGAAAGTCAAGATTTAAGGTCTTGTTTGGTGGTGGTGTATAATTGCAGCAGCCTGGATGGTGTTATCAGATTTTTTTCAAGATGTTTTTTATTTTAAAATAAATTAAAATAATATTTTAAAAAAATTATTTTTAATATCAACGTACCAAAATAATTTAAAAATACTAAAAAAATTATATTTTTATAAAAAATATTTTTCATCCACAAAAATAAACAAGATCTAAGTATACATTTGCAATTTGGATAAGCAGTATGTGTTACTATCATGGTATGGTAGAGATTGAGGTCTCACTTGGAATTAAATGATCCTATGGTTATCCTTTAATTAACTCATGTGTTTCTAGTAACTTATCTTTTTAGGTTGGTATTACACTGATTATTGTTTTTTAAAATGTTTTTTATAAAATTTATATAAATAATAATTTTTAAAAAATTATTTTTAATATCAACATATTAAAATAATAAAAATACTAAAATAATTTTAAATTAAAAAATTAAAATTTTATAAACACGTGGCTAACCGTGATTCCAAACATGTTTTAAAAATAATTGCCATATTAGTTCCCTTTGTTGGGATCAAACCAACCTATTTTGTGGTCCATCTTATCCCAAGTACTTCATTTCGTACTTGGAAATGCTTCACTCTAAAATATGATATTATCATTATATGGATTCATTTCATTTAATTTTTAATATCTTTATTAATATTAATAGGGTGTTTATAAGTGTATTAGCAATTACTCTTTAAAGTGTTTTTTTTGCTCGAAAACATATTAAAATAATTTTTTTATTTTTTAAAAATTATTTTTGATATTAGCACATTAAAATAATTTGAAAACACCAAAAATATTAATTTAAAGAAAAAATATTTAATTTTTTTAAAAAATATTTTTAAAAGATAAAAATAAATAGAGACGCTCTCAAATTAATCAAATCTACAGCACAAACTTTGAAATTTAAAATAGAAGTTGAAAATCTATAGTAACTAAAGTAGCAACAAGAGTGGAGCAAATAAAATAAGAAACATGCTAAATCTTTATTGTAACATAAATTAAATCAATAAGTACAGCATTCGTTGATATTTTTACAAAATAAAAGGGGAATAAAAATCATCAACCTCAAAGAAAGTAAAATAAAATATTAAGCAAATAGAAGCAACGTGTCACTATAAAAAAACAAAAGAAAAAAAAATTCACCGAAAACTTTCGTGAATATTAATTTTAGGATTAATTGAGGTAAATATAAGCGGATTCGAACACTAGAAAAACAATAAAACAGCAAAACGTGATACGCGCTGGAGCGTGTCTGCACGCTCGCGTAAGACCAGTCTGTCTTTGCTTTAATGAAGTCAGTCAGTGAGCAAGTCAGTCTTTGGAAATGTCACATGGAAACCTCTTTATTTACTATTTTGCCATCAAGCCTGTCATCTTGCAGACAGTGATTTTGGACCCTTGCATCTCGGGTCCCAACAATCTAATGGTTGTGAGTTCGTGTGATTCAGTAGGTCCATCATCCATGTTTTAGCTTATTGATACTTGACAGAAACCCTTCATTGTCAAAATGTCAAAACTACCCATGTGTCTATTGCCCAATTGGAAGGGTAATGAACAAGACATTATTGTCTTTCTAGTCAATTTTTCTTTTTCTTTTTCTTTTTCTTTTTCTTTTCAATTTGTGATTATTGTGTTTAAGAATGGATGGTATGCATGAGATTCTTACAATTCGTGGACTAAACTTTGTATTGTCTTTCTTCTAAAGCCCTTTTCGTTCCTTGCTTGTCGTCTTCTTTAGTATAATGAAAGAAAAAAAAAAAGGCAATTTGCTGAGATTTGATCCATGTGCTTTTAGCTTGTGCTTGTGATGGGGTTAGAGAAATTTTGTTAGGAAGTAGGGAAAGAATTGTGATTTTTTTTTTTCATTAGGTATATAATCTTTGAAGGATTAGCTGGGATAATTGAATTTTTTAAGTGTTTTTGGATCGTTTTGATGTATTGATGTTATAAATAAATTTTTAAAAACTAATATATATATATATATATATATATATATATATTATTTTGATGTATTTCAAAAAAAAACACTTTAAAAAACAATATTTACCACAATCCTAAACACGCTCTAAAAAATCTATATTACTTTAGGATTTTAATTGAGAGTAGGCTACTCATTAAAGTGTAATTTTCAAAAGAAAAGTGATTTTATACAACGAGATATATAGTAGGATGTTGGCTATAGTCTTGATATATGAATATCTTGTTGTTTAATAGATATTTTTTTTATATTAACACATTAAAATCATTAAAAATATATTACAAAATATTAATTTAATATTTTTTCTTGATAAAAAATAATTTAAAAAAATAGATATTTGACTAATCTAGCAAAACCAAGGATGCCTTGGCTAGAGACATTTTAGTTAGACCTATTTATGAAGGATGGATGTTGACTCGAGTAAAAGCATAGTCATCACCTCCATTACTTAAAATATTGTAGCATGTTGGAGCCGGAAGGACTTGAAAAGGTAACTTCTTCTGTCACCAACAAGGCAGAATGATGCATTTATTTTCTTATACCTAGGCAATGTTTATATATATATATATATATATATATATATATATATATATATATATATATAATTATTGGTGTCCGAGTCAGTTTATATGTTCATCGACTAATCCCTCGAGACCCTAAAATTAACGACAAGATACCTAGTCAATTCCTTGTTCATGCGCTCCTCAACTAATCCCTCAAGACCCTGAAATTAACGTCGAGATACCTAGTCAATTCTTTTTTTTCTTATTCTTTTTATTATTATTAATGTGGGTGTCCGGGTCAGCTTGCGCGCACCTCAATTAATCTCACGAGTCCTGAAGTTAACAACCATGTAAATTTCCAGTGGCCCTGAGGTTTGTGAAACTCGAACTGATAACCTTTAAAAAGTAAATCTAGAATCTGATCTGTTACGGGTTTTTTTTTCTCTCTCTCTTTTTTTTTTTTTTTTTCTTTCTTATTCTTAAACATGGACGAGGTGGTCCCAAGCTCTTGCTATCTATATTTAGCTCTTCGAATGGATTGATTGATAACTCATGGGTCATGGACTCTTCCACCTAAATGTTTAAATTAGGCCAAATCCTCACTTGAGTATTAAATTTATATCGGGATGGGAGCTTAAGATATTTTTTAAAATAGGGTCCATTGGAATCGAGATTTATGTTATTTTTACATTGGGGTTAATTAGGAATTAAAGGAATAATATTACAAAGATTTGTTTATTTATTTATCAATTCCCTTTAAGTGGGGGTCTACCATACCATAGGCCACACAAATCACAATGGCACATTACAAAAAAGTGCAGCATTGTCCGCAAACAATTAGCTAATTAAACTTTCTTGGAGTCCAAATCAATGGCCCCATTGCATCATTAGCACACCATTTTTGCAACAAAAATCCCTTGCCTTAGTTTCATGGATCAATATGGACCACCTCTAACTAAAGTAGTTGAGATTAAGTCAAGATCTTACTAATTAAATAATTAATCACCACATTTCAGTGATTATCTTCGTAAATCAGTGATGTCATTGATTGGTGTTTGTGATCAATCAATAAATTTGATTTTTTTTTATCAATATGCTTTTGACCTTATGTTGTTAATCATCGATTAGTGGGCCCCTTTAACGCGGTTTCTATGACGTAATAATACAAAAATTAGGGTTTGAATGGGAAAATTTTATAGGAACACGAGGGTATATATTCCGCATCTTGATTTCGGGTTCTGTGGCCTACTTTGATTACTTAATTGTCAATTATTTAAACTAATCTATGTTTTTCTTCATTTGTTCTTGTCTAACCACTACAATACAATGATGCCTTTTTTTTCTTTTCTGCTAAAAGTAAAGGAGGGAAAAGATATTAGTACTAGGACAGCAGGTCTTTTTAAATTAATAAATGATGATCATTTATACATGTGTCCATGTATGGATACAGGATCTAATTTTAAAAGAAGGGAAAAATAATATAAGTATATAACTAAATTAATTAAGATAAAAAAATCAAAAAATTATAAGCTTTTAATAAAAATTCAAAAAATTATATATATTATAAAAACATGCTTCATAGAATTCAATTTTCACTGTTTTTTTCTAAGTTACATTGAAGATTCAACTACAACTAAACAACATAATTATATTTTAATCCTCGTCAACACAACAAAACATACTAAATACATATAACTAACTAATATTTACTCTGGTTTCAAAAGATCGTATCCCCCCTTTAAATGACTGACTCTACTTTCACCATAAACATCCAATTTTTTTTCTTTAATTATGCTTTATTTAAAGTTATTTGCATCCTATTATATTATAAGAACATCACATTTTTACAAAATTACTTTTTCTCAATTTAGAACTCTAATTCAAAATTTAAAAATTTTGCATAAACTTTATTAATCTTTACTTAAACTTATACAATCAAGTTTATAATTTATTACCCGATAATGATATGAACTTCAAATGTTAACAAAATGCAACGAGTTTCCTCTCTCTACTCCCTTTTTACTCACTTGATTTTCCTTTTAATTATGAAGTTAGATATGTACAATTCTCACCCCCTTATTTATCTTACCTTAAATCTTGGTTTCTCTCTAGGGTTTTAGTGAAAAAGCTCTAATTTTTTTTTCTCTTCTAATTTTTTTCAACATTAGCTAACATTTTAAAGGGGAAGAGAAAGCTAAATTCCAAGTTTTCCCAGTTTTATTTATGAAAATATTATTAATAAACCTACATGTTATTTTTTATCTGACTATTGTTATTCTCATATGACCTTTGCTTAGATTCCCTAAAATTTTAACCCAATATAAATCAATGTGTCAAGAGGCTCCTCATAAAATTTCAGCCCAATCCGACGTGCGAATTAAAAGTCATGCTCGATAGTGTAAAACTGGTTAGTGTATGATTTTACATCAAAATCCAGATTTTCTTATTCAGTCATTGCTAGAACCAAATCAATGATTTTACTAAGTTCTCGAAACTATTTTTTTTTATTTCAAAATATATTTATATTTCATTCTCATCATTTGTTTTATTTACAAACTTACTACACTTTCACTGCAATATTATCGATTTTTAACCGAGATTTACACCAACACTTTTTTTTCACAGAGTTCTTTCTTAACTTTCATGTCTCATTTTCATTATAATTCTTAGAAATAATTATTTTATCATTCTCAAAACATATCTATTTGTTAAAACTCGGAACCAATTTCACCAAGATATATACTTGGTTTGAATTTTATTTTTGGCAGTGTGGGCAAGTGCCCATATTACCAACACGCTCAATCCGCCCATGCATTTGTCTCAATTTTACTAAAAAATGTACATACTGAATGTATAAGATATTTCATACTATAAGTTTAGAAGCTTTTTTCGGAAAAATTGTTAAAATTAAAGTTATTTAATCACAATCTCTCTTTAACTAAATATAAAATGATAGAACATTCTTTGGTGAGGCCATTACTATAATCGATCATGATCTTATAAAACTTATATATAAAAGGACCCCAAAAACCACATGTGTATTATATATAGGCCCTGTTTGTTTCTGCGTTTTAAAAGCGCTTTTGATAAAATTTGAAAATTTTTTATTTTTTTATTAACTTGAAATTAATATGTTTTTAGTGTTTTCAAATCATTTTGATGTGCTGATGTCAAAAATGATTTTTAAAAAATAAAAAAACATCATTGGCATGCATTTTGGCACGAAAAGCTATTTGAAAAGCAACCGCAACCACACTGTCAAACAAACCCATAGTCTCCTCGGGTAATGGTGTGGGCATGGCCCTTCCCAATGGTTCAGTTCAAAATGATGTTTTGATTTGGTGTTGTTTTTTTTTTTTTTCTTATTAAATATTATTATAAAAGACATGAGTTTTTTTTTATTGTGTAAGGATCTATTTTTTATCCTCTCATACATTACTGTGGAGGGGCTATATAAAATTTATAATTCTCAAACTTTTTTTTTCTAGTGATTTAATTCTAATTAAAAATCAATTAATTTTGATTTTTTATAAAAAGATGAGATTAAAGGAAGAGGAACCAAAATTAAAAGACACCATACATGAGTGGTATGTCATAAGTTTCACAAAAAATACACTTTAGCTATTGACCTTTAAAAATCACACAAATTATACAATTTCAGTAGCTGAATATTTTTCCACTTCAATTTTAGTACAAAGTTCATTTTTGTTATTTTTTTAATCCCTGATTCGAGAAAGAAGAGAGAGATCGATCATTGGATTTCGATGGTAGAGAGATAAAAATATCATTGACAGTGATATAGACTACCAAAACAGACTATATTCGTGTCTAATGATTCCATTTGATAAGAGTTCATATTATGTGTTTTTATACCTTTAAAGTTCATGAAAAAACAAATATGAGCTTGAGTTGATTTTGATTTTTGGAGTGGTTTTCTGAGGTCATGGATAGGTTTATTACAGTAACTATAGTGTTTTATAGGTGTTTCGGGTAAAAAATAAGACAGATGTCTAATTTGTTCTTTCAATCCCACCCCAACACGTTGTCTGATTTTTTTTTTCTTCAAAAAGATATGGGGCGAATAATGTCATTTGCCCTAGTTGCAAACAAAAAAATAATTTGGGGTCCAATCACACGGGCCCTTACAAAATGAGCCATATGGACTGGTCTGACTTGTTAGACCCAGCAATGCCTGATCTTTGCTTTTTTTTTTAATTAATGATTTTTTATGGTTTTTTCTCTAATTTTTTAATATATTTTTAAATTAGTACTCGTTTTCTCTTTTATTTTGTTTGAAGAGCTTCTTTTAAATGACAATAATTTTTTTAGTTATGCATTTAAATTTGAAGAGTTTTTATGATTTATCTATATTTTTTTTTTTTATCTTTTGTATGGATGAACTTTATTTTTGAAAATAAAAAAATATTTTCAGATAATATTTCTAATATGTGCAACCTTGCATGATATTTTTTCCCTTTTATTTTATTCGATCACTTTAATTTATATCTCCATTTCTATTATTGTTTGCTTAAATAAAAAATATTATTTTAGTAAAAAAATTTAGCAAATACAATCGGGTAAATGTCCTATCTTTTGAGATTAAATATCTTGATCTACATTTGTCTCTTGATTTTTTAATTTTTATTTTTAGGTATCGTTAATGATTTTTTATTTATTTATTTGCACACATAGTTTTCAATTTATTTGATTACATATATACATAAAAATATTTATTTTAATTTAGATTTTTAAACTATAAAAATGTGTTGAGAAAAACCTGTATATATAATTTTTTTATAGAAAATAAAAATATCTAACCCATAATGAAGCACGGGTCACATAAGTACTGCACTTTCTATTGCTTGTTGAGCAGAGTTAAATGACAAGTGTTGAAAACAAACATACAAGTAGCAACAAATTAATAATTTAAAGGAACTATGATACCATATCAGAAGATGGAATATGTTACCACTAACACGTTTATTTTTATGTTTTAAAAGTATTTTTAAAATAATTTATTTATTTAATTTTATTTTAGTGTTTTCAGATCGTTTTGATATGCTAATGTCAGAAATAAATTTTAAAAAATAAAATAAAAAATATCATTTTGATATATTTCTAAACAAAAAGCATTTTGAAAAGTAACCGCTACCACAATACCAAATATACCAAATATGTTCTTAAACAACTTCAAGCCAATTGCCCTGAACCCTGTGATTTTTTTATAATTATTATTATTATTATTATTATTTTGTTGGAAAATATCAGAGAATCTTTCAAACTATTAGGAGAGCTACATAGATAATCAGTTCAAGAATCAGAACAGAAGATCAAAACATGAGTTATTGTTAATTAGAAATGTATTGAATAAAAAAGGACTTGAGATATATTAATAGTAATAATCCTTCGAGGATAAGTGTTGTGCTTTCTTCAAGTAATCGTTTGAGGTTCAAAACTAAAAGAATGATGAAAGAAAGAAAGAAAGTGAATTCTCATGGTCGTACTTAAAACCTGATTAAGAAAGGGATTAGTCCATCTTAGTTATGAGAAATACCTTTATTACTATGACAAGGAAAAAAATGAATAAATCAGATTTTAAAAATCTTGACTTTTAAGCAAATACTTGAATTAATTTTAGAAATAACTTTTGATTTAAGTTAAAATTTGTTCTAAACCAAATATTTTCATGAAATTTTCTGAATTAAAGTAAAAAAATTAAAAATTAAAAAAAAAAACTCAATTTACAAAAGTCACGTCTAACATTTTCTATATTTAAATATTATACTTAATTTTGATTATTTAAATGATCTATTTGCCATGATTCGGAATTCAAGTTATGATGTAAAAATTATTTGTTGTTTGATGGGAACTTCAATGACAATATTCTTCCCAGTTTCATACTCTCTCATTCAAGTGTATTTTTCTTTGCATATAAGTGTGTTTTACTCTTCTGACTTCACTCGATCGAAAAGGAAAAGGAAAAGAAAACTAGTCCTTCTTTTTTTTTTTTTTTTAACCCAAGGTGTCCGGGCCAGTTTATGCGCACCACAACTAATCCCCGGACCCATTAAACATCCTCCAAGCCTAATAAACAAATAAAACACCACGAGGATGGCAGACATTTACCCTGCAAGCTTCGGTGCAAAGAAAACTAGTCCTTGAACTCGGTGGTGTTGGTAAATATGTCCTGACGTTATAATCAACACTTTTGGAGGATAAGGGCATGATTTAACCACGTTGCAAGGCATTTAAAGAGAAACTTGATGTCTTTAATAGACTCCTTTATAGTTCTAATGACTTACATTTTAGCGTCACTAAAGGTAAGAAAAAAGAAAGATTCCCACGAGAAAAAATTAATTCACTTATATACAAGGTTGTTAAAATCGCGATTTTGACACGGCACGGAAAATATAATACAAACTTAAATCGTAAAAACGGATCGTAAAATCATAAAATCATAAGGAATTTTAAAATACATTAACAAAAAATTCATGCTTCAAATAAAAATTCATACATAGTTCAAGCACCTGAAAATTCATGCTTCAAATAAAAATTCAATTCAATTTAGTCCTATAATACTGAAATGACATTCAATTCAGTCCAATTCAACAATTTTCAGTCTAATTTTCACCCCATTAATTCAATTCAATTCATTCCAATTAATTCAGTCCTATAATATTGAAATGACATTCAATTCAATCCAATTTAACAGTTTTCAGTCCAATTTTCACCCGATTAATTCAATTCAATTCAGTCAAGATATATACTGAAATGACATTCAATTCAGTCCAATTCAACAATTTTCAGTCCAATTTTCACCCGATCAATTCCATTCAATTCAATTCAACATTATAAATATACAAATTACAGGACCGGGCAAAATCAAAACTGTAATTAATAATTACAGGGTAACAAGGCAAAATCAAAATCTATTACAGGGGAATATACAATTACGATTTACGGGGCAAAATCAACTACTGCAGTGATGATGATGAAGGCAAAATCAACTTACGGTGAAGAGCCATTGATGATGAAGGCTGAACGGCTATCGGTGAAGAGGCTCGATGTCGCCTGCTGCTGTTGATGAAGAGGAAGCCGTCAGCTGTTGATGATGGGAAAGAAAGGAGATCGTTGCCGGCATGCCGCTGTTGATGAAGATTGAAGAGGAAGCCCGAAGCCGTGAGCTGTTGAGGAGATCGTCATTGTTGTTGATGAAAAGAAAGCCGCGACCGTGAGCACTGATGACTGGACTCTGGAATGAAGACTGGAGTGAGGAAAGAGAAGGAGTGAAGACTGGACCGTGACCGTGACCGCTTTTGTGGAGATCGTCATCGCCGCTTTTGTGGTTGCCGGTGCCCGGTTAGTTAATTAGAGAAGGGGATTAGGGAATTGTTCGGTGAAAGAGAAGGAGTGAAGACTGAAGAGTGAAGACTCTTTTGTGACTGAAAAGTGAAGACCGCGTGGCGTGACTGTGCATTTCCACAGCCAAAAGGCGCCTGACAGCTGGACCATGGGGGGACATTTTGTTTCAGTGCATGCATTTTGTTACAATCATAAAATCAGTCATGAAATCGCGATCTTGCGCGATTTCATCCAATTTTAACGATTTCACCCGATTTCATCCATTTTTTATTTTTTCAAACGATTCAGCACATAAATCATGTTTTGACTCGTAAAATTGTACGATTTTACGAGTCAAAATGTGATTTTAACAACCTTGCTTATATATATTCCCTCTGACTAGGTTAGAAATATTTTTCTCTTTGACACATAAAAGCTTGGGATGCGATCAAGAAAAAGGTGAGGATAGGCTATAAAGACCTATTGGATCCTTAGAAGAGAGGAATTTCAATCTTCATTCTCTACTATATATTTATTTTTAGAGTCTCTCTCTAAAATATTATTTTTTTTCTCTCAAAAATGTTTTTTTTAAGCATTGGAGAGTCCCAAAACTCACCAAAAGGGATCTTTTATAGGTATCAGGCACCGACCACCACCCATCTTGGCTAGGAAGAATGGATCAGATTGTCAGAACCAAGAGATTAATCGATTATCCAACACATAAGTCTTGTTCTCAAACTACTTGAATTTCTTAGGACATCATCAGTGGCATCATATGTGGGAAACTGATCAAAAAGCTATTGATAGTTCTTCTAGAACTGGTTTATCGATGTCCCCAATCACCATCAAAGGTAGATAATCAAAACACTCCTGGAATGGGTCGTGGCACATGTCTTTCTATAGTTGTTGGCATATATGTTCTATTAGAATTTTAACAACTCTTCAATAAGAATGATAGGCTATACAATAATTTGATCGCCTTAAGTCAATATGTTTTTTCTACTTGTCTATGGGTTTAATGACATGATCAAATTTGGGTTAGGTTTTTGCCAACTTTATGAATGCAGTTGGAGCCTCAAGAATTTGAAAAGCTTTCAACAAGTACAAGTAGAATGTTGATTCAAACCGTAAAACATGTGATTTTTGTTCGTTAACCATCTAGAAGACATATACTATGGAAACTCTATTCTCTTCTCTTTTGTAGTTGAGATTATGATCTCAATAGAAATGTTATCAAGATGATTATGCCTTAAAATGCAATAAAAATATACCACTGTCAATGACTAGGAATGTAAGTTTCTTATATATGAATAAAATTATTTATAGTAACAATGTCTTTTTTTTTCCCATTAAGTGATACCTAGGGTAACGACCACACAACTTTCCAAGGATAGGATGAACACAATCTTCCTGGAGTGGTTGCATAATTTACCTTAGAAGAGATCAGTTCAGTCTTTTTAATGTGATTACACAATTTATCTTGGAAGGGATGTATTTGGAGCCTCCCTAATGCATTTGCACAACTCTCCAAGGATGAGATTGACACGACATCTCTTCAAGGCAACAACCTCATAACCTTTTAAGGATGGGATGGACTCAGTTCTCCCTAGTGCGATTGCACAATTTATTTGGAAAGAGATGGATCTGAAACCTCCCTAGTGTGATTGCACAAGTCTCCAAGAATTGGATTGACATGAGATTTCTCTGAGACAACGGTCTCACAACCTTTCAAAGATGAGAGGAACCTAGTTTTCCTAGTTTGATTGTATAATTTGCCTTGGAAGGGATAAATTTGAATCCTCCCTAAGACAACAACACCCACCTCTAACTCCTTCTTAGTAGTTGTTCAACAATCCACCACAGATTCATCCGAATTGATAGGAATATACCTAAAACCAAGATCTTCTCAGTTCCAAACAGGTGGTAGATCCCTCCTAAATCTTGATTAAGGTTAGAAAAATTTCAAAGTTTAAATTTAATAAACGTTTTTCTAGGTTTGGGCGTTAGACCTGCACTAATTGTTTAAGGAATTGCCTTAACTGTTTCCAAGTATAGACATTAGACCAAGATAAAATCTCAAAGCTTTTTTAAGTGTCTTGAAACTTATATGGAATGTTTATTATGGGCGTTATATCTATACACACGAATAAATAGAGAAATGAAAAGAATAAATATTTTATAAAACAAAATATAAATTTTACATGGATAAACCCCACAAGACCATATATGTGTACATTAATTAGGGGAAAGGGGGGAATGAGGCTTAAATATCTAGCTCAGGCTCCTCAACTAGATATTCCCCATATTGGGCAGTAACAACCTTGATTGGAAACACATCTGCAAAGTCAAGCACCAAGATTGATGAAAGATGACACTAAAGTTCACATGCATTCCTTTTTATTGATCGAAGAAATGCATATTGAAAATGGCAAGGAATATCTTGTCCCTAACTGTCTTGATCAAAGCTGCACACCCTTTAAAAAATTCTTGAAACTCCTAGAAAGAGTTCATCAAAGCCTTCAGTTGAGCCCAAGAACTTCAAGCTTTTTCCTTGATAGCAAATAGCTTAGCCCTCAGACTGTCTTGGATGGTCTTCACCTCAAGGATCTCCCACTTTAGGGAATCCACTTGGTTATAGACGACCTGAAGTAGTTTGTCATTAAAGCCCAACTAAAGAATGATGCCTTATATTTGTTCCTTCAACGTTGAATAAGCCATCTCGAGGCTATTCAATTTGGCCTCTACAACAACTTTTCCTCCTTTAACCTCTCGAAGGCAGCATGGTTTACCCTGTTTGTGGTAATGACCTCCCTTATATGATTCCTCTCGGCCACCCAACACCTTATGAAGTGGGTGCACATCATGAAAGTTTATTAAAAAACAAGTGTTATGAAGAATAGTCATAGAACTAAACAAAAGGTGAACGAGAAGGTTCCTTACATTAAAATCCATTTGATCAGTTAAAGCCAAATAACGACTATAACTCTTATTAGACATCATTGAGATGTCTGACGGGATGATGAGAATCCTTTCCAGCAGTCTCATTACGTTAAGGCTAGCTTTTTTAATGCCTGACCTACCACCAATAATAGCCTTTATAAGCTGCCTCTCCTTCTCAATTAAGGTAGGGAAATTGAAGGGAGCTCAACTTAGGGTGAGGTTGGTGAAAACATCCTTGAACTTAGTTTCCTCAGGAATAACTCGAGTAGAAGGCCCAACTACTGTAGCCTCTACTAGCAAAGCTGGAAGTTGAGGTAGAGGAAATGCCACTACAAGAGCCTCTATAATTGAGACTAGAACACCAGGCTCCATAAGGATGGAGACCCTTCTCTTTTGAAAATGGGTGGCAGCACCTGCGATCACTTTAGGGGGAGTGAAATCTACTTGACCCTTAATTGGGGAGCACGACTTCCCTCGACTTCATTTTCTTATGGCAGTTCTGAATCACACTGTCATTTCTTTAGGAATAGAGAGTTCATCCATCAACAATGATGGGGTAATCCTTCATCACCTTTTCAGCTTTACCTCCAACCACGAACAAAGATGAAGACTTTTTTGGTCAACTCTCTTCTGCAGACCTTGCTAAAGTTTCTCCATTTCCTTCAACTGTTAGCCATTTACAAAAAAAGTCCAAGTATAAATCATATCTGAATTTTTTTTGCTCTATTTTTTGGTTTAAAGTAGAAAATAAAAGAAGGTGGTAATGGAAAATTCTTAGAAATAAATATGTCTCTTTATATTTGGACTAAAATAGTCCGAGATCTTCAACATAATGGTTTTTTTTAGAAATTATAGAAAGTAAAAGAAAAGACAGACAAGAATGTCTAAGGTTATAAAAGGAAACATCTTTTTACCTTTGCTATTGGATGAATGGCTTTTAATGCCAGCTATAAACTCCAAAAATCCACTTAATTACAACATTAAATGCAAGTCGCCACTTTGCTTCCCAAGAGACGCCTCCTTCAAATAAAGATAGTCACCTGGCCACAAGCAACCTTAACAATCCTTTGTAGGACAAATAAATCTTATGGAAAAGGTAAAAAGGTCTCTCATTTACTGTTGATAACCTTTTTCAAAATCTTTGCGTAGTAAATGCCCAAAGAATTAGAGGGCTACTGATGGACCGCTAGGCTCAGCCAAGAGCTAAGCCCATATATATATATATATAGAAATTTTTCCTTTAATTAAGTCAGAGATATTTCTCTCTTTAACACAAAAGATGTTGGAATACGATAAAGAAAAAGTTAAGGATATGTTATAAATACCCATTAGATCCTTAGAAGAGAGGGCTCTTAATCTCCATTCTTTACTGCATGTTTATTTTCAGAGTTTCTCTCTAAAATATCATTGTCTTTTCTCTAAAAAAGATACTTACTTAAGCATTAAAGAGTCTCCAAACTCACCAAAAGAAATCTTTTACAGGTATCAGCCACCAGCCATCTTAGATAAGGAGAATGGATCAAATTGTCAGAACCAAGAGATTAACCAATTATCCAACATATAAGCTTTGTTCTCAAACTATTTGGATTTTTTTTAGACATCATCACCACTTAATTTATTTTCCTTATTATTATTTTTTCTTTTTGGTTATAATGTAAAGGAGGGTATACATACGGTCAAGCTAGGAGGCTCATTGCATATAGTAAATTAGTAACTCAATTTAAGGTGCAAGTGAATAGTTATGATATTACACTTTTAGTTCATTGATGCTTTATTGTTTAATGAATAGTCAAATATTGATTTTTTTTAAATCATGCTTCAGCTCCTGAGTTTTTTAAAATCTTAATATTTGGTCCTTATAGTTTTGGGTGTTTATGCTTTGGTCTAAAATTTTATTTTTCTCACGCTTAAATCTCTATAAATTGACATAAAAAAAAAAGTCACTTTATAAAGCGAGGAGAGGGAAATCTTTAGGTTGGCCACATTCCAGCCGCAAAAATCTGATCTTATTGTCATGAGGTTGTCTTGGAAAGAAGAGTTTTTAAAAACTTTGCCTAACAAATATTGATTAGAATAAAAGATATTTTTTTTATTATTGTTTTTTAATTAATTTTATTAAATTAACTATTCTTTTATTTTTTTATACATTAGCTTAAAGAATATCGAGTCACCATTTCTTTGTTTCTTTATTAAAACATGCTTTTCAAATTATAATATTTCTTTTGAGAAAAAACAATGCTTCTGATAAAAAATATATTTTTCAAAATAAAAAAGAAAAATATAAACAAGGAAAATGATTTTTTATTAAATTGTTTCCCGTAATTAAAACCATTAAAATATTTTAAGAATATTTTTTATAATTATCTTTAGTTTTTACTAAAAACAATACAGCTAATAAAAAAATATGTTTTTTTATAAAATAATATATGAATAACAAAAGGGAATTTTAGCTACAAAAAATATATTTATTTTCTTAAAATCTAAATCATCGTCTCTTTCTATGAATATCTATTTTAATTACTATAGAAGTGTATAAATATAATTTTGAAAAAAGTGTTTCAAGGGATCATGCGAGCACACCGACAAGTTAGATTCTAAAACATAATAATTACACAAACCTCGAGTTGATTTATCTCTCCCATCTCTCCCATCTTGTACTTGAGGGTCTAGCTGTTGTGGTCAATCGTATGACTTGTTCCGCCCCCGTCCTGGGTTCGACCCTCTATGTGCACGTCTGTCACCCCCGGGGTGCCTTACCTGCTCCTGGGCTTGCAGGGTGTCCAGTGGGCCGTGGGGAATAGTCGTGGTGCGCGTAAGCTGGCCCGGACACCCCACATAAATCCAAAAAAAAAAAATGTAAAAAAGAAAAAACAATCCATCAACTTTATTTCCAAGTTCAAATAGTATACCAACTACCCTCAGAATTTGCATTTAATTTGTTGCAGGGTGGACTATTGTTTCGTGTAAAAAATAATGTTCAACTTCAATGAGATTTAAAAATAAATATTAAAAAATGATTACGATAAATTTATAATCATTCTAATTAGGGTTAAATTAAGTTGAGATATCTCGTTAAATTTACAGGCCAGATCATGTGATTGAAATAAATCCAATAAAAAAAGAGATTATAAAGCCTTTTTTTTCTAAAAAAAAATAGTGTTAACTTTTCAAACTTGTAACCCAAGTTGTTAAACCCGAAACACCCAATTTGAAAAAACCATGAAGTTCAATTCTCAATCAATCATATATTGAAGGATAAAATTGAAAAAAAAAATTTTATTATACAAAAGATTTAAAAAATCGCAATTAAAATAATGAGAATAAAATAAAAATAAAAATAAAACTTATATTTAATTAAATGGTGAAATTAAAAAAAAATCATTTTAGTAAAAGCACAAAAAAAATTAAAAAGAATAAGAATCAAAATTTACATAAACAATAAAAATAATGTTGCAATTCAAAGGTGAAATTGCAAAGAATAAGAACTTTTATAAAACAAAAGGGTCAAGAAAAAAAATTAAAATAATGAGAATCAAATTGGAAAACATAATACTATTAATTTGAACTCAAGAATGAAATTGAAAACCAATAATTTTTTTACAAAATGACCAAGGAAAACAAATTAAAAATCCAAAGACTGATGACCAAATTAGATAATATAATATTTGGTAAATTGAGATTAAACGATGAAACTGAAACAAATACAACTTTTACAAAAGAGTCATAAAAAAAATGAGAAATCAAAAAAATAGAGAATGAAGTTGAAATATCAACAACCAAAATTCTCAAACTATAATTTTTAGGGGGAGAGAGAAGAAAGAAAGAAAAGGCCTACTGACAATAAACTGGACCGCCATTGTCGACATGCATCGCATTAATAGAAAGAGAACATGACGATGCTTTCAATAACATGGCGAAAGGGCATTTTTGAATTCTAGGAGACACCACACGTATACACCATTTATTTATTTATTTTTATTTAGTTAAATATCAAAGTGTCTTTATGCTAACTTTCTAATTACAAAAATAAAAAACTGAAAATACCTTTTGACCCAGACTAAGATCTTTCTAATTTTAAGGGTATTATTGTTGTTTTAATGTGCATTTTAATTATTTATTATTTTTCATATCTGATCAAATATCAAATTATCCCTCAGCTTAAATTGTAATAATAAAAAAACCATTGTAAAAATACAAAAATACTCCTTGATGCCAGGTTTAATTTTTTTATTCTAATAGTGTTTTGATCGTTTCACTGTGCAATTAAAATAAAAAAATACATATTTATTCATAATCAATTTAAAAATAATAAATACATCATATCAAAATCAAAAGACTTCAACATTACCGGAAACTAGTGTAAAAGTTTTTGGATAAATAAACAAAAATATCATTATACTGTTCCGGTGAATAATACCCACGAGTTTGAGCACAATGTTTTTCCAAGTAGACAGATGATTTTCGTGTATGGGACCCACACAAGTGGATTCTACGGGGACCCAAAAAGAAAAAGAAAAAGAAAAAGAAAAAAAATACTATTGCATATAATATAATAAGATGTGATGGAACTGGAGACATATATATATATATATATATATAACAAACAGGTAGAGCCCACCTCACCTGTTCTTGGAGCCATTGACGAAAGGGACTCCAAAGGATTTGATCCTTTTGAATACAAATGCCAGAAGATTTGCTAATTTCTCGAGTTTCCAATAGCGAGGGGACACGTCACTCATATAATTCTTGCTTAATCATTTAAGCCACCTTATTTTCACCATGTTTTGGCACCTTCCCTCACTCTTTCTATTCACCTTACTTGGGAGCTCATGCCCCCAAAATCTGGGAGAAACCCATGCTTCTTTATATATATATATAAAAGAAGTTCTACGGTGTGGATATTTTCTTTTTTGATTTCTATTTTTTTTCATTTTCCCTTTTTCAATGAAAAATTTAAAATTATGAATTTAATTGATGAAATAAAAGATGAATTTCTTAATCGAAAAATAAAAAAAATTAAAACTACACCAAGATTATAACTATTTTTCATAAGAAATAAAAATTATAATCTATAATGGTAATCTTAATATTTTGTTTTCGTGATAATCTAACTATAAAATATTAATTATTTTATTAAAACTAAAAATTATCATGATAAAGCAATATTTTTAACTTAAAAAATTTAAGAAACTAACTAAATATTAAAAAATAAAAAATAATTTTAATCTTTTATATTGCTAAAAAGTACTTGTATATATATAAAAATATGTTTTTTCTTCATTTTCCAAAAATGGTGAAAATGTTTTATTGAAAAATTGTGAAAAACCTCTAAAATTTATTTTCTAAAACTAGTACAAATCTGAAAAACTGATAAATTATTTTTATGGATAGAGGAATATTACATATTTGAACATGAAGTTTCAGTTTTTTATTAACTCCATTTTTTTTTTTAAATATTAAAGTTTTATTTTGTTTCTAAACAACCCCATAATATTAGAGAAGAAAAGAGAGCACTAGATACAACAACAAAGGCTTCAATAATAGAAGCAAGATATTCTGAGATTAAAAAAAAAAAAAAAACCTAGCAAAGACTCCATATAAAAGATGTAGTCCAAGAACGATATAGTTTACTTAATTATCTATAATTTATTATGTATAGAAATCTATTATTGTTTTGATACATTCTTAGTATTTTGTTGTTATTGTTGTCATCGTAGTTATCAAAGTTAAAATTTATTAGACTTTTTATTTTCTATTTAGTTTAGAACATTAATATTTCTTGGTGTCTATATAAATTACATATCCTTTATAGAATGCAGATAATGTTGATTATGAATTAGAATTTGGTTCTTTTTTATATTTGAACCCTCACCTATATTGTTTTATTCTAAGCTAATATTTATTAGAACTTTATTTCCTATTTAGTATATTAGGGGTTTTCTTATAAAGCTAGTATTTATTAGGGTTCTTATTTTCTATTTAATTTAGGATATTAGGGTTTTTGGTATCTATATAAACACCATATTCTTTGTAAAAAGCAAAGAAGTTGATAATGGATTAGAATTTTAGAATTGAGTATGTTTCTTTTATTTATTTAAACCCTTTTTTATAGGGTTTTCTTCTAATTCTCAACCTTTTTTTTAGGGATTTACCCTCTTTTTATAAATTTTTTCTTTTTTTCCTCTTTCCTTTGACTATTATGTAATAACAAAATCTTAAAACATCTACCTAGATAATAATAAAATCATATAAGAATTACAAACAAATAAATAGATTACATTGTTGATATGTTGGATCATGCTTTAACTATTCAAAACGAGTTTTGAAATATTGGAGAACTAGAAACCCTCTGTTTAAAAGCTCAAATTCAAAGTCTCAAGTAACTTTCATAGACATGATACATATCATAATTTTGAAACCCAACTCGGTGGTCGACCCGGTCTAATGATCGGGTCACGGGTCAGATGGGTTGACCCGGGTCAACCCAAAAAAACAATTATCATACTTTAAGTGACCGTAAAATCTATTGCCTTGTCACTCTCTGCTTTAAAGTTATCTTCTTGTCAACAACCATTAAGCCCCCACTTCAAATTCTTCACTATCTCTCAAAAACCATCACCAAAAACTCAAAAAAACTTGAACTTTGAAACAAGAACCTCCATAATTAGTAAGAATTTAGGAGTTTTGGAAGAGATCTGTGAGAAAGAGAGCAAGGGTTGTGGGATGGATATGACTTCTGAAGGGAAGAGAACAAGAAGTCAGGGAAGAGAACAAGAGAGAGAAACAAAGGGAAATTCAAAGGGAGATTCAAAGGGGTGCTGCAGTGATTGTTTAAATAATAAGGAGAAAATTAATTTGTCTTGTTAGTTTAAAGTTACGAGCGAGGAGAACTTGGTTAAGGAATTTGAAATTCTAGAGGTGTGTTTTCAGGTGAGGTAGGGGATACTGTTTTTTTCTTTCTTTTTTTGGATTTCACTTTCTTCTGGCATTGAAATAAATCTATCGTTTTTCTCATCTGTGACTAGATCCCATCAGCTTGGCCCGTAATCTAGGGCTTTAGTTCTTATTTTCCCAAATTAGTTCAGTGGGGAGAAGCTTTTGATCATATATGAGAAGTTTCTGCTGGAGGATTTTGGAGAATATTTGAAAACTTTTGCAAGATTTTTGTTGAGATATTGAAGTACAGATTGGAGATATTTAGCTGTTGAAGGAGGGCTGTCTTCTTGTTTTCAGGTGATGTAGGGGATACTTGTTTTGATAAAAAAAAAGGTAGCCGGGTTTACCCGGGTCAACCGGGTTCTGGGTCGACCAGGTTTCGCCGGGCTAACTCCCCAGCGGGTTTTTACTTAGACCCGGATCGGTCTCAGGCCCGGGTCGACCTACTAGGCCGGTCCGGGTTTCAAAACTATGATACATATTATTCATTACTCTAGATATGAAAAATTCACTAGACATATTGCTCCTTTTAACTTTACTTGCACAAAGCTCAAATATTGTTTTTGTTGGATCGTTATTGGTGTTTGTAGAGAGGAATGACAAAATCAATTGTTTTAGTATAGACATATTGCTCCTTTTAACTTTACTTGCACAAAGCTCAAATATTTGGCTTCTTCATAAATAAAATCACTTGATTCTTCATAACTTTTATTTAATACAACTTTTATTTCTCAATTACTTGATCAACTTGCACTTGATTCTTCATAACTAAATTCTCTTCATGACAAGATTAATGTTCCAAAAAATCCTTAATAGAAGTGCAACTTTTGCCATCATTTAGCTATAGTCTCATATTATTTAGCTATTGCAACTTTTACCTCATTAAATACACAATAAACCTTGTTTAAATAAGATCTAATAGTAACTTTAATAAACCAAGTATCCAACTTGCAACAAACTTCATAAGTACAATATTCATGGAGATTAGTTCAAGCAAAGATAATAATTTATTGAGATCTAAAATAAACCAGGATTGCCTTTTCATATGTAATAATCTCATCCATCAAGCTATAAGGTTAAAAAATCTCATACAACACTTCATCACTAACTTGATATAAGAAGTGATGGATTCTAACAAATAAAACTCGACTTGTATGAGTGAACTCTCCAATATAAACATAATCTTCATACATGATAAAACCAATAATAAAAGGAGGAATATTTTTTTCACGTGATTTTTAATCTTGAAGGGAAGATTTTTTTTCACATGATTTTTTCATAATGAGCTGGTAGCAATTGATGAAGGATAAGGTGGTAAAAGGTAAATACAACCATACCCCCATCTCTCTCTCTATCTCTCTCTCTGATACGATTTCTAATCTAAACAAAAGCTCTCTACACATTGTAAAAGTCATAGCTTGATTGAATATAAATTCTACAAAATCAAAGTTTTGGGGGTTTGTTGCCGATTCTCTTTACATCGGTTCGCATCACAGGTGGTGAGATTTCTCTCCTATATTGCTGTCACGAGAATGAGGCAACAAAAAGGTATGTCATCTCACTTGTTTTCTCAAATCAAAACTTCAATAATCAAGTTAGTGGGTTTAGTGGTTGTTTAATTATTGTTATTTCATTAGAATATTGTTTGGTTTATAAGATTAAACATAAAGAAATTGCATAAAATTTGGGTTAATATGGATCTCGTAGATCCCTAAGTTATTTTTGGTTCAATCTTCAATGTTCAAAAACTCAAAATGGTTTATTAAAATGGAGAAACAATTTGGATTGTTTTCTTGAAAACCTAAAAAAATGTCCAAATTAAAAATTAGAGTAAATGTTCATATAACTTAATTTTTTTTCCTTTTATTGTAACATGTTTAATTTTATTAGAAACAAAATGCCCAATATTATTGTACATCATGGAATTGCTTCTTACATTATGAAAAATTCCTGGTGTGGGTGTGGTGTTGGTAGTTCTAATACGAGTATTGGTATGGGTGCTGGTGTGAGAAGTTCAAACTATAATATAGGAAGTGAAGATGATGATACTAAATATGAGAAAGACTACAAGGATGAGGATTTTAGTGAAGGTGATGATGATTATATTCCTTTAGATGATGAAGGGTTTGAATTCTTGAATGCAAATAAAGATGAATGCATTGATAGTTTACAAGGAGATGTTTTTTTTTTGTCTAACATTGGATGGTGCAACATACTCAAAAAATAAATGGAAGTTAAGTAGTAATGAAGATGATGTTGATTTGAAGGTTATGAAACTTTTGGTAGTAGTGATAAAGGTGATAAGGATGAAATGAAAATGAAAAAGAAGGTTGTTGATCCTATAATTGGCTTTAAGTGTAAGATATTTAAGGTAGGTGTTGGTTGATCAATTAAGTTTGCTAAATGTCAAGTTTTCATTAATATCACTCACTAATATCATCTAAAAAGATATATTAATTGAAAGGAAAAGGTTAGAGCTATATGTATGAGTAATGGTTGTTTGTGGAAAATACATGCTTCTTTAGTTCCTGGTAGTAAGAATTTTATGATTAAGTCTTTGCGAGACCAACATGGTTATATTAGGCTTGAAAATATAAAAGCAACTAATTCTACTTGGATAACAAAAAAGTTGCTTTCAATTATTAGTGTAGACCCAAACATATTTAATAAAGAACTTGATATAATATTGAATGATAAGTTTAGGATTAAGCCACACCTAATGCAATTATGGAGATCTAGGACTAAAGCTAAAGAGTTTATGGAAGGAAGTCATAAGGAGTCTTATAAAAGACCGCTTAGATTTATCCCACTTCTAAAATAATATAACCCAATGTATGATGTGTTTATAGGATTTGACCCTGATTACAACTCTGAAATATATTCACCAAGGAAATTTCAAAAGGTTTATGTATGTTTGAAGATGATGAAAGAAAGACTTGTTAATGGATGTAGACCATTCATTGTGATTGATTGCTGCCATCTAAAGGGTTCTTATGGAGGATTATTATTGTCTGTAGTTGGTTTGTGTGTTTATGATGTGATCTATAAACATTTAGGATGTTTTCTACTGCCCTTGATGTATGTAATTTTTTAAACATATTTGTTAATGGATGTTTTAATATTAGTGTTGCCTTGATGTATGCGACTTTTGAACATATTGCATTGTTGATGTATTACTGTTAATGATGCCTTGATGTTAATGTTAATGCTGCCTTGGTGATGGTGTTCCTTATTGTTAATGCAATATTTATATCTAAATTTATTTCATGCATTAATATTATTTGTTCGACATAAACATTATAATAGTTACAAACAATAACATTGCACGTACTAAATTAGCTACCACCATCTACTTTATACTTGCAATGCTAGCCTTCATGTTATGATTCTTGATCCGAACTTGACGTAACTCATCTTTTATTTCATTCACTTCATATAGCATTAACTCAATATCATTAACACATGTAGACCCTCACTTAGTTAATTCAATTTCATTAATAGGTATGCATTAGTCAATGAATATATTGTCACACGACCTATCATCACATCTGTAGAATAACTTGTTCTTGCTAGCTTTAGTCTCTAAGATCCAAACAATCCCCTCATATTTCATACATTTTTAATTCTTGAATTTCAATCCATCATAACCGTTACAATTTGTATTATTGTTTAATGTATAAGAATTCATGTTTTGAATTTATAAATTTATGGAGATTTTTTGTTGATAAGAATAAATGGTTGATGAGAACAAGGAGTGTTGTTTTTTTAATAATGATTGTTGTTTTGATGAGAAGAAAGGGAACAGGTTTTGTTGAGAAGAAATGGTGTGTTTTGATAAGAATAAATTGTGCTTTTTTATAAGAAGATTTATATGTTTTGATGAGCCGAAATGTGTGTTTTGATATAAAGAAATTTGCAGGTTTTTATGGGAATGAGTGTTAGTTTGATGAGAAGAAGAGGTGTTTTTTATGAGAAGATTTGTGTGTTTTGATATGAAAAACATTGCAGGTTTTGATGAGAACAAAATGTGTGTTTTTATGAGAGGAAAGAATATATTTTAATTATGTCAGGGTATATATAAGGTTAGGTATAAACAATTTTTTTAAAAAAACTTAAACGGAAACTAGTGGCAAACTTGTAAACAATGAGAAGTTTTTTGCACCAAGAGCTCTTAGTCTTTAAATGAAAAATAATGGAAAACTTGTAAATAATCAAAAAAAAATTGTTGATTTTTAGCACCATTTAAAGTGTTATGCATATACAAAGTTCAAAATGTTTATATAATTTATAAAATAATAGAGGCAACATGTAAAATAGAGTAAACCATATGATGCTTAGGGTAATTTTTTCTATAAAAAACTTATAAAAGGGGTATATACTTATAGAAAGCAGTTAAGGAACTAGTGAAAACCTAATAAAAAAAGGGTTTGTTTGGAAAACACTTTTCTGGAAACAACTTTTCTGAAAACCATTGTCCAAACTTTTCTATGTTTGTTTAACTTTAAAAAAGTTAGTAAATGAAAAATGGTTTCTAGTCACAGGAAAAACTTAAGCCTTTTCAAATGAATGTGTTTTCCTTCTCTCAACTTTGAAAAACACTTTCTGGATCTTTAACAAAAAAAGAAAAAGAAAGTGAAATGACTAAATTACCTTTAAAATCAAAATTTATTAAATTGGGGTTTAATGTTTTTTTTTTTAATTTTTGTATTGGTTTTTTAGCAAGAATAAAGTTTAATCGAGGGACAATTTATTATTTTGATAAATATAACATATAATTTAAAAATAAAAAGTGATAGGCGCATGCATTAGACACGTCAACAAGTTAGCTATGCCGCTATATTCAGGTGACACGTGAGATCTTGTACGGTGCTTGAAGGCAAGCTTACTTACTCGATGGTCCCTCCCTTACAAGGTGGCTTATGTAATGTACTAATTTTTATTTTGGCATCGGTGACCTTTTTTTCCCCTTATTTTTTCTTTCCTCATTGATTTCTGCACCAAGTCCTCTAAATTTTCAAATCAACTCTTCAATTTATTTTTCCTTGATATTTGGTCCATACTCTTTTGATTTTTATTTATTTTATTTGAAATAATTTATAAAATAAGAAGTTTTTTAATTTCATCCTTGAACTTTTCATATGTCAGATTTGGTCCCCATTCATTTCATTATTTTTTTATTTGAAATAATTTTTAATGATGGATTTTATTTTTAATTTTACTTTGCTCCGACTTTTTCATTTGTCATATTTGATCCCCATTCTTTTGATAAATTTTTTAAAAAATGAAAACAATAATAAGTGATTTTTGAGCTCATTTTTCAAGGTATAACCAAACACTAGAAAATATTTTCCAATTGAAAAATAATCCACTTTTCATGAAAATCAATTAAAAAAAACTATTTTCTGGCAAACAAAAAAGGACATGTGTTTATATAGACACCAAATAAGAAATATGAATCTTAATATTCATTAACTTTTATAATAATTTGATCGTTTTTTGTTTTTCCTTTGTGTTTTGAAATATTATACTTTACATTCTTAGTCAACTTAAAATTAAAATAAGATAAAAAGATAAAATCACCATTATATAATACAATTCAGATACACAAATACCATATCAATTTATTTTTTCAATCTCTTCCTTTTCTTTTCTCCCTTCAATTAGCTTTCTATAACCAATGAAAATCAATTTGGGTTCTTTTTAGGGTTTTCAAATCAAATCTTCAAATCCATAGCAAGAGGAATGATCTCAACGCAACTTCTTCTTTAAACCAACCTCTTTTTTTTTTATTTGCTACTTTTTTTTGTTTTTTTTTTTGTTCTATTCGTTGCACTGAGAAGGGACAAATCAACCATTTCTGAGATAAGGCATTTGCCATCCCTTTTTAGTGCTGTTTAGTTCTTGTTTTGTGCTTGTTTGTATTTTAGAGTGTTTTTTATTTAAAAATACATTAAAATAATATATATTTTTTATTTTTTAAAATTTTTCTTTAACATTAGTATATCAAAACAATTTAAAAATATAATTTTTTTTTAATGAAACAATGGTTGCACCGCTTTGCCAAAGGATGCATTAACCAACTGTAATAAGGTTTTTTTTTTTAATAAAATTTGAAGTAGAACAAGGATGCTGACAAACCAAGTGTTAGAGTGGCCAAATTTGTAGTGGTGGGTTGATTTGTGATAAAATTAGGGGGGTGTGTACTATTTGTTGCAAAGAAAAATGGTGGAAGAAGAAGAAATGGGGGAAGAGAAGAGGAGGGTTGTTCACCAAGTTATAAATTAAATATTATAGACAAAATTAATCTGTCAGTAATTTTGTTTATAAAAGTGACACGACATTGTACTTTTTTACTTTTTTTTTAATTCTTTCTTTTCCCATTGTAATTCCCCCAGTAAATACCAATAGAAGATTTATGTCGGTGTTTACCGATGAATACAATGAGGGAATAATTTGTCGATACAGTTCACTGTAATCTACTGACAGAAAAATAATGTTGGTGTTTTTGTTTGTATTTGTCACTTTTCTAGTGATGGTTGATGGCTAGAGTTTTATATTTGGCAAAGAGAAGAAGGGTAACAATTTTATTATTTTAATATAGCAGGGTTTTTTTAGTCATTAATTAAAATAAAATGATAATTTTTTAAATAATTCTAACTTTTTTGTTGATTTTTTTTTCATGAATGCAAAATTTTATGCAACTTATAAACTATGAGATGCAAAGTGTAATTTTTTTTAAAAATATACACAAAGTGAAAAACAATCAAACTATTGAAGGCTCAATGTAATTTTACTTAATGATTAAGAAGTTTTGGGAAAAAGACTGTATTACTTCAAATAGAAAATTCTTTGGTTGTTTGTTGGAAGGGAGAAATAATAATTATATTATTGCAGTGAATAGTGATATGTGTTCACGGACACGATGAATCTTCCATGCTAATGGTTTCTTTTTTATATATTTATGATGTTTTATTATTTATATAAAATAATTGAAAAACATTACAAAAGCACCTTGATTTTTTTTTAATTTTTCAAAAACTTTTTCTTTTTTTTTTAAAAAAAAATCTATCGTACAAATAGGCAAATGGCATTAAAACTAATTTAAGTTCCTCGAGGCCTAAACTTTTTTTGAGATTTAATTTTTTTTTAATCTAACTTAAGTTTGCTTAGCGCAGGCATTAAAACTAATAGACACTAAAAGTTAATCATTCTCGTAGCCACAACAACTAGTACTTTGCCTAGTTGCTAGAATTAGTTTTGAAAAGTCCAAGCAGCTTAGCCTATCAAGCCAAAACACCATAAATACCGAGTAACCACCATTTCTTACTTTGCCTCTGCCACCATAAATAATAACTCTGAATCTGGTACTTTGCCCTAATATGAAAACTTGACTCCCTAACGTTTGTCTACATAGATAGCATTACGAGGTTTTTTTATTAAAAATTATATAAAAATAAAATATTTTTTAAAAAATTATTTTTAACATCAATATGTCAAAATGATCTAAAAACATAAAAAAATATTAATTTAAAGCGAAGAAAAAAAATAAAAAAATTTAAATTTTTTTAAAAACACTTCTAAAACACAAAAACAAACATGACGTAAGTGTTGTCCGGCTTCTAAACCTCTCCCAATTCCACCTCCTCCTCCACCACCACCTCCATATAAAAAAAAACCGTTTGCCTATTAACTTGAGTCCATAACTTGATCATGTTGCAACTTCATCTCTAAAATTGAAGATCCGTTTGTCTCCAAGAAGTTAGTCATCAGTTATTGACTTTACAAAAACAACAACACCGACAAATGGCCACCGTCACATTGCTTCTCCAAATGAACACTCTTCTTTCCTTTCTAGTAATACATCTGAAAGAGTTAGATGTCAACTCAGCTGATTCATTGTTAGTGACCCAACTATTTTGTTTCCATTTTTAAAGCTTTTTTTTCCTTTCAATTAAGTCCTTCTATGGCCTAGTTTGCTATAATTAGTTTTGAAATTATAATAAAATTACTAAAATAAAAGATAAAGGGTTGAAATGTCACACCTAATCCTAAATTCTTGGAAATTTTCATTATGATTCAAAAGTTTATTTTGTATATTTTTTAGTCCCTGGATGAGAAAGATTCTCGTTAAAAAATAAAATTAAAAAGAGAAAGTAGTTGGTTGTCACGATTTTGACAATCAAAATGACTAGGTTCGGTGTTCAAATATTCCATTTGATGAAAAAAATTTGATTATAATGATAATAGATAACAGTTTGGGAGTATTTTTTTTATCTCAGGTTAATTTCTAAATTCTTAACTAATTTGTTTGCTGCTTTAAGGGTATTTCTAATGTATTTTCATGGGGAAATTGGTTGAAAGTGACAAAATTTTGGGCATCAATGGTATCATAAATTCTTGATATTCGACAGTCAGTGGCTTAGGCTTGGTAAGTTTTTTACATGAGATTCTGTTTGTTTTTGCATTTCAAAAATATTTTTAAAAAAATTAAAATTATCTTATTTTTTTATTTGTTTTAAATTAATATTTTTTCATGTTTTTAGATTATTTTGATGCGCTAATATCAAAAATAATTTTTAAAACATAAAAAATATTATTTTAATATATTTTTAAGTGAAAAATATTTTGAAAAGCAACCGCAACCCATAAAAATCTCCTGAAGCAAAGGCACATGCCCCAACACTAGCTTCCATGCCAAAAACCACCATGATCATCAAATTTCCACCAATCAAATCCTCAAATTACAATCAGTAATGAAATAACAATACCAAATGGGCTAGATCAAGACCAACAATACCTAGATTGGATAGAGGGATCGGAGAAACCAGTGGTTTGGAGATATTTACATAAAGATCGAGGCTTTTCAAAGGATTTTATGTGAGAATAGCGAGTGGAGACAGAGAGGGCTTGGGTGCCTAGCTAAAGACTGTCTTTAGAAAGCAATAATGTGGATGCTTTAATAGATCAAAAAAAGAAAAGAAAAAAAGAAGCCATCATAGATCCAACTCCATTATAATTTGAACACATACAAAGATCATATAGTAATTAAAAGCAGCTAAACCCACCAAAGGAAAAACGCCTAAATGATCAATCTTGGGAATCCAAAGCTCTGAACTTGACAAGTGCTCATATCATAGAGTTGCCAGCTTCAACTGGCAAGCTCAGAGCAAATCTATAACGAGGAAAAGGTGATCAAGTTGTTGCAGTATTTCCCTGTCTTGAAAGGATGAGGATTTGCTATTGTGGCAAGGTGGAGAGCATTCCATCCCCAAATCATATGAAATTCTAGGTTGTAATAAACTGAGATATTTATTTGGTTATTTTTATTACTTCATATCTTTGATTTCAATATTTAAGGAATTCGGAGTGGTAAGAACCTGACATCCACTTTAAGCATACAAAACTGCACACTGCACAGCTCTAGATGATGCAAGAAAGTTTGATTCTGAATTGTGTGGAATTCTTCTGCAAAGGGAAGGAAAATCAAATTAAAATAAATTATAAAGTTTAATTTTTAATTAAATACAATATTAATTAATAAAATAAAAAAATCAATAAAAAAAAATTAAAATGAGTTAATTAGGTTAACCCGTGACCCGGGTCATGAGACAGAGACAACCCAATAAAAATCAAGTTCGATGTTGAAGGACTCGTTACCCAGGTAATGAGACCAATATAACCTCTAAGAAAAAAAAAATGAAAAAAACAACAACCTCATTTAACCAAGATTAAAATACCAAAACGCGTGACTTTGATATTAAGACCAAGATATTCTCATAAAAAACAAATCAAAATAGATTATGAAGTTCAATTCCCAACTGACCCAATGTTGAATGATAAAATTGAAAAAAAAAATCAATTAAATAAAAGATATAAAAAACAACCCGAGTTAATCCGTCAAGCAGTATTCTCGTATCATGAGATCAGGATAATCTAATAAAAAATAAACAAAACAAATCATGAAATTTAATTTTCAATCAAATCAATATTAAAGGATGAAATTGAAAGAAAAAAACTAATTAAGAAAAAAAATATGAGTCAACTGGGTTAACCTGTCAAACAAGGTTAACCTATCAAACAAGGTTAACCTATCAAACAAGGTTAACCCGTCAAACCTGAGATCCGTGTTATGAGAGTATGATAACTAAATAGAAAAAAAATCTAATATTAAATAAAAAAATTAAATAGAAAGAGATTAATTGAAATAGAAAAAAAATCTAATATTAAAAAATGAAATTATATAGAAAAAAATTAATTGAAAAGAAAAAAACAAAGAAAAAAGCAAAGAAAAAAAAAACAAAACACCATTCTAATGAATAGTGCTTTGTGAGAAGGTTTCAGTAAAACCCCTTACTTTTTTAGTTTATAACTAGGTAGGTGCCCGCATTACGCCACGGGCTCACCTTTTATTTTCATAAAAAATATCATAAAAATTTATAATACAAATAATAATATTTTTTTAATATTAATAATATTTTTTTTCATATTTATTAATTATTTTATTAATAATATTAATTATAATGAAAATAATAATATTTATAACACAAATGATACTATTTTTAATATTAATAATATTAATTATAATAAAAATAAAAATATTTATAACACAAATGATACTATTTTTCATATTAATACTTTTAATTATAATAAAAATAATACTTTTTTAAATACAAATAATTCTTTTAGAAACCTAAGACTCAAGAACCTTGGGTTCTGACGCAAAACCTATTAAGCTAGGGTCCTGATAGTGGACTCAAGACAATCAGGTCCTGTGACGCAGGACCCATTCGACTTGTCCTGAGACAGGATCCAAGAGCATTGAGTCCTGGCAAAGGACCTAAGCGAATTGAGTCCTGACGCAGGACCTATTTGAAGGGTAAAAATATAAATTATTGTTCTTATTATCATTAATAAATTTGAAATAAAATATTATTACCAACAAAGAAAAACCATATAGTTGATTCGAAGGATAAAATTAAAATTTAATAATAATATTATTATTAGTATTAGTATTTGTGCTAAAATTATTATTATTTTTATTATAATTGAAGATATTAATATTAAAAATAATATTATTTGTGTTATAAATATTAATATTTCTAGTATAGTTCAAAGTATTATTATTTGTGGTAAAAATATTATTATTTTTATTAATCTTGAGGTATTAATATTAAAAACATTATTATTTGTGGTATAAATATTATTATTATTTAACTTATTTGCCCAATTTTTTTTAATCTTTAAAAAACAATTATGGTTTTTCTTTGATAATAATAATAGTTTTTTTAAATTTATTAATAATAATAATTTTAAATTTTACATTTCAAATCAAATCTATGATTGTTTTTCAATATTATTAATATTTGTTTTTCAAATTTATTAATAATATTAATTATAATAAAAATAATAATATTTAAAATAAAAATAATAATATTTAAAAACTTAAGACCTAAGAACCTTGGGTTTTGATGAAAGACCTAATAGAATGGGGTCTTGACGCAGGACCCAAGACAATTAGGTCCTAGCGCCGGATCCAAGGGAATGAGGTTCTAGCACAGAACCCAAGCGAACTGGATCGTGAGGCAGGACCCGTTAGACTTGGGTCTTGAAGTAGAATCCGTTAGACTTGAATCCTGACGAACGACCCATTACCATTAGGTCTTGGAGCATGAACCAAGCGAATTGAATCCTGAAGCAAGATCCATTTGAAGGGTAAAAATATAAATTGTTGTTCTTATTACCATTAATAAATTTGAAATAAAATATTATTACCACCAAAGAAAAACCATATAATTGATTTAAAGGATAAATTAAAAATTATGATTATTTGTGCTATAAATATTATTATTTTTATTATAATTGAAGGTATTAATATTAAAATTGTATTATTTGTGTTATAAATAATAATATTTCTATTATAGTTCAAAGTATTAATATCAAAAATATTATTATTTGTGATACAAAAATTATTATTTTTATTATCATTATTTGTGTTCGAAATATTAATATAAAAAATATTATTATTTGAGGTATAAATATTATTATTTTTATTATAATTAAACTAATAATATTTAGAACATAAATTATAATATATTTGATATTAATACTTTCAACTATAATAAAAATAATGATATTTATAAGTGAATTAATTATATTAAGAAACCTAATACCCAATAGCCTTAGGTCTTAACAAATAACCCAAGAAAATTGGATCCTGACGCAAGACCCATTAGCCTTGGATCTTGAGGCCAGACCCAAAAACACTGGATCCTGTTGCAGGACCCATGAGCCTTGGGTCCGGACGCAGAACCTATGAGCCTTAGGTCTCGCCAGGATCTTCAGCCATGCTTGCGGGTCTGGCTCAGCGCCTAATGCTTGCCAGCCCCAACGTCAGGTGTTCGCATCCTAGGGCTTGCAGCCCCACCAAAACTGGAACAAACCATTTTCTCTCCAACCATCCTTTCAATACCAAATGCATCTCAGTGAAAAAACAACCCCACCCCACCCCTCCCTTTCTGTCCTTTCTGTCCTTGCAACTCTCTATGACAATAGCAGTTCTGTCATTACACGGCTCTAATCCACAATGCTTTGTATCTAGATAAACAGTAACAGGAGCACTGTCTAGATAAACAGTAACAGGAGCACTGAACCCTTTTAGTATATTGTATAATTAATATAGAAGTTTATAAATAACATAGATTGGATAACATATGAATATTTGAGTGATCGGCAAGGTATGAAAACCCATTACCATAAAAGAATTCCTGCTGTCATGTACTTGAACCTCGTAGGAAAATTTTGTTCATTGATTCTGCATGCCTTTCGTGCCCCGCACATGCATACAAATTTTGATATTACCTTTTGCCAGAAGCAATAGGCTGCTTTCCAAATCAAGATTTTCAAGATCTAATAAATCACCACTGGTGGCTTTGAAACTGCCTGCTTGCACAACTTCAATGATATCTTTTACCACCTTATTCTTATTCTACTCACTACTTTTCTCCTTATCCACCATCCTCCTTTTCCACTCAAACACCGTGTTACTTTCTGTGCAGGCATCAATGATTCTTATTCTTGAATACATTCACAGGTACAATACACATAGATGGCTTCTGACTTGTCATATAGAGTTAGAGAGTTTCACAGACACTCTGCAGATTCTGAGAGAGTTATCTATACGCTGCCGGTGGCCGAAGCCTCTGGTTGGCCCTTCCTAGTATGTTAAACTCATTCAATGAACAAAAAAGGAATAATAACGGGAAAAGGGGCATTTCAGGATATAGAACCTATAAAAGTTAATATACAACATGAAAAGCAATTTTGAATATATGACAAAAACTACTGTGTTCGGACCTTCCAGAAGTAAATATCAGCAAATCTTAAAATATATTCATGTCAACATACAGGAACTTGCTTTCCAGTTTCCAGATTCCATGTTCACAAAGAAAATCTTTCTTTGCAAAATTCTTTCCACACCTACAAAAGTAGGTCAAAAGGAGTCTGTCATGAAGATGAAGACAAAATAATCCATAATGGTACTAAACAAAAAATTAAAAGAAAAATTATTATTAGAAGAAAACATCGAACTAGATAAAAAAGAAACGAGGGCCATGCTTACAATGACTTTAGTTAGCATTACCATCCGACGGATTAAGCATGGTGGTATTTTAAAAGCATGAAGATAATAACCATTACTTCAAACTGCAGGTCAAATCCCAAATCTAGAAATCCGTAATTTGCAAGTTGCATTCTGCCAGAAATTACAAGGGACAAGTAATGGAAATTGAAGGAAAAAAAAAAAAAAACAAACCAATTATAATCTCAAACCACCACTTAAAACTACCCAGTTCTCAACAAAACTTGATTTATAAACAGCAGGTCTTACAAAGATAAGAACTTCAAAGTGCAAGATGCAGCTGGAAATTTCTAAACATTAAGCTGCAAGGATTAAGGTTATGTTTGGCACGACTTCAAGATAAAACTACCCAGTTCTCAACAAAACTTGATTTATAAACAGCAGGTCTTACAAAGATAAGAACTTCAAAGTGCAAGATGCAGCTGGAAATTTCTAAACATTAAGCTGCAAGGATTAAGCTTATGTTTGGCACGACTTCAAGATTTTGAAAGAAAAGTCGTGAACATGTTTGGTTAGGAATTGCTTTTGACTTAAATCAAAACTTTGTTAAAAAATTGAGTCAAAATTTTGCTTTAAATCAAAACTATTGAGACATGGATTCTATCTTGCACTACCTCTATTTAAAAAAAAAAAACAAAAGTTGTTTTAAGTCATTTTTTTATTAGAAATACTTCTAACTCGACTCATTTTGTCATGGTTATTTATGAAAATAACTTTTGACATACAATTCAAAGTCCTAAGTTATTTACAACAGTTTCAATGTTCAGGAGACCAGAAACTCCACTGTGATCACCCAGCCCAAGCAAAGATCCCAAGATTCAACTTGTTTGGGGGTCAAGTCTGACACAAATATGGATTTCGATTCTCAGCTAGTGCCCACATAATGACTGAAAAATAAATTACAAGGGACACCAGCGTTACAGCCTACATAATATGCACTGCTTAAAGAACGATTTTATGGTGGAGCCACACAGACATGAACATATAGAAGCAATATGCTTGCTGCTGTGAGCACATACTGCGAACCGAGCACTCAAATGCTCCTTCCAGAAGACGGATAAAAACATTAAAGGAAAATGCTCTTCAATATCCTCAAGATCCACAATCATGAGACAACCAAAGGTATTGAAAAAACAAATAAGAGGAACCAAAAAAAAAAGACAGAAGAAAACTTGGTGACATGCAACCTCCTGTTAAACTCTCAACTTTTTCTCACAAGTCATTCTGTGACATAAAGTGTACCTAACATCATGCTGTTTCAGTAAAATGTTTCCCAGTAACCCATCATCCATGCAACAGTCTCTCCACCTTGCCAAACTGCTCTGATTTCAGAGATCACCCAACATCCAAACTATTTTTTAACAGGTATTAGTCCAATGTGATCTATGGCAATGTATTAGTGATTATAACTCAGGAACTTAAAAAGGCATATAAGATTAAAGTTTTGAATTTATGCACGCTATCTTCATCTAATATCAATCAGCATTCCATATGCACAATTAATTATCAAATTACACAACACTAAACCCCATTCTAATATTCAATTCCATTAATCCATCAACAGCCATCAATTTTTCTAGCACAAATCATGCTATTTCTAACTCATATTTCATAAAATATCATAAAAGACCTCATCCTATAATCATACACTAAAAACCCTTGATATCTTTAGCCCAAATCCAACGAAAGCAACAAAATTTAATGGGGACACCAGACCCGAGACATGATTCACACATCTACATGATCTATGATGACAAAGGATAGCTCAACCCCTGTGTTATTGAATTTTATTTGAGTTTATTTGTTGGGTTTGATTTAGTTATTGATAAATTTTTTATTTAGTGGGCTATATGTCCAATTATTTGTTCTAGTTAGAGTTTTAATATTTATATGTTATTTTTCTAAATGTTAGACAATTTTTTATGATTTGAATAAAATTTACAAAGTTGCAGACTTTTCCAAACCCGATTCTTTCTCTTCTTCAGCTCCATTCTTCTTTTCTTCAGCTTTTTATTTTCTTTCTTTGGCTTCTTCTTTCTTCTTACTTCTTTTTAATCTCTTTTGTCCCACATTAGCTTTGCTATCAAAGCATAAACTTTTAATTGTTCTTATAATTAACGAATCTATTAGAGCTTGTGCAAATCTTAAAAATTCAACACAGTTTCTAATCCCTAACAATTGTGAAGGATCATCATCAATAATGATCTAGAAAAAAAAATTGTCTTTCTGTTTATAGTCAAAATCTAAAAAAAAAAAATTCACCCAGTCACACACACCCTAAAACCCAAAACCCTAGCCACTATTCATCTTCCCCTATATTCATCAGCCAACCACCAGTAGTCCACCCATCCACTGCAGTAGTCGCCCACAAAACCGCCTCCCATCACAACCTAACAACTTCCCTCATCAAGAAATCAACAATCTTCAGTTTTACAGTAGCATCAAACCAATTCCAGCTGATCTTCAAGCCACCACTGTCAAAAAACCCATCACATCCAGCCACACTATAACCAGAAAATCAGCACATTCATACCACTTAGCCACACCACTCAACCCAATCCATCCCTACCACCACAGTTGCCTCAGCCACTACCAAATCGAACTAAACACTACAAGCCACAACCCACACATAAACATTGCCAACACAAACCCAACTTTAGCCCCCCTATCCACTACCCACTACCAAACAGAAAACCACAATAGCCAGTCTTTAGCCTCAACCACCATGTCGCCAACCAACCTGGTACCAACCACTATGTCAAAGACTAGCCAGCACACCCACTCATTACCAGTAACCACAATAGAAGACAATAAAATCTCTAATAACAGGCAAATCAACTAGCAACTCCATCACACCGACAATCCACCACAGAGCACAATTGATTCAAGCCTCTGATTGCACCAAATGTTTTTGGCTGTGAGAGGCGTGAAGAAGAATGGTTTTAGAAGAGTCTTGTTACTTTTGCTTTATTGTCAATTTAGTTGTAATTTTGTTTTATATTGATTTATAAAATAAAAAAAGTTAAAAAAGAAAAGTCGGAAAGTCAAAAGAAAAGGTGAAAAAAAAAGAGAGTGAAAAGTGATCGAAGAAAAAGGAGAAAAAAAAAATGACAACAACGAACAAGTCAGACGACATCAGTGATACATTGACAACATTTTACATGATTCAAAGAGGTCCAGCCACAATTGAGTTTGATGATTTGAATCTTTATCGGTAAATTACTCAACCTTTTGATTCATTGAAGTTTACTTCTTTGGTTTTGTACATGTTATTCAATTAATCATCAATAGAGTGCCTTTTTGCGTTTGGAAAAAAAATCCTATCTTACATACGACGTTCATATTCTACTCACCTATCAAAGTTTGTCATCTATATCTATTTATTAGTCCTTTTTATTATCTTTGGAGCTTGCAGGGTTTATGGAAATTTGTGACTTTTGTTTGATTTACACTTAAAGACTAGCAATGCATGTTTACAATTTCCATAGTGTATTATTGTCTCAATTAATATAAAAAAAATTGAATAAGTTTTACTTTTATTCATTTTTATTTTAGCATTGTGTTTTTATTTTACAATTACCATGGACTAAAACTTGTTCTCCATCATAAGTCATATAATGTGTTATGGGTTAATAATACTTCCATAAGAATCAATAAAAGTATCAAATTCATAGACTATCATGTGAGATTTGGTGTGATGTGATTCCAATGAATATAGGAATAAGAATTTGTCATTTTGGGTAGACAATGGATATATGATTTAGACTTAGATGTCACCATTTGGTTGATCAAATTCATGTTCTTTTACTTTTAAAGGTAGAAAGATCCATTTTATTGGATTAACACCAAGATCTATCAATAAAAACAAGAAAAAGAAGAGTGTGAAAGAATAAGGACTAAGCACAAGTCTAAATGAGTTTGAGAATGAGGTTAAGGAAAAGCCTATTATGTTTGGTTTAGCTGAAAAGAAAATTTCAAAAAAATCTCAGCGGAACCACCTGAGAAGATGAATGTGGTTAACACAATAAATCCAAAAGAGTTTGAAGATGAGGTTAATGAAGAGTCTATTAAGTCTTCTTTAGTTGCAAAAGAAGTTAGCTAAAGAGGTTTCAAGAGACTTTACCACTTGCCTGAATATGTAAGTGTGGTGTTGGAAGAGTTTCAAAATAGTTGTCCCTTTGAACTCCCTGATTCTTCACCTCCTGTAATTGACATCCAGCATGCATAGATTTTGTGTAACCTTCTAAATTCACTAATACCTTACCCTTTATGCTTGACATCCAGCATATCATAAATTTTGAGTAGTTTGTTGAGCTTCTTGAATTCATTACCCTTTATTCATGATAAAGAGTATAACGATAGCCTTGACCCACTCGGTTATGTCCAATTTATATCCACCTAGGATACAATCAGTGTTTGTTCCATTTCATACTCTCAGTCATAAGATGTTCATGGTCATAAACCTAGGATGTCTTTAGGTCTTCTTCCAATGTCTCCTTACACTAACATGTTTGAGCCAACTAAATTTTTTACATGTAGAGTTCACGAGTTGCATGTTGAGATTATAAAACGAATTCAAGCAAATAATAAACAATATAAATTTCAAGTTGAGTGTCATAAATCATTTAATATTGAAGATTGTTTCATTATAGATATTATACAATATACTAAAAGGCATCAGTGTCTCTGTTACTGTTTACCTAGATACAAAGCACTGTGGATTGGAGCAGTGTAATGGCAAAGCTGCCCTTGCCACAGGGAGTTGGAAAGACTGTAAGGGGAGGGTGGGGTTGTCTTTTTATTGGGATGCATTTGGCATTGAAGGGATGGATGCAGAGAAAATGGTTAGTTTTGATTTTGGTGGGGCATGGTGGGGCTGCAGACACCTGGTGTTGGGGCTGCCATGCTCTGGGCGCTAGGGCTAGACAGGTGCGCCTGACTGCAGACCTAGGCGAGCAGATTTGCAGCCCGCATGCCTGGGGGTGTTGCCTTCTCTGTCAAAAGCTGCAGGTTGCCTGGTTCTAGCTTGACAGCCAGACCTAAAACACCTTCAAAAGGTGTAATAGCGTTGGGTGTAGCTGGCCAGCCAGATCCAAAACACTTCAAAAAGGTGTTGGGTCTGGCTGCCCAGCCAGACCCATCAATCTTGGGTTTGGCTGCACAACCATGCCTAAGGATATTGGGTCGGGCTCTGCAGCCACACCCAAGGATATTGGGTCTGGGATTTTTTGCTCTTTTCTCTAATTTAAATTTATTTTTCATACAATAAAGAGGAAATAAATTGATGGGACTTTTTTTATATTCTACAAAAATTGGGTGATGATAAGTTTTTTTTTTGTTTCAGGTTTGGTTGAATTTTCTTATTAAAGCATGTTTGTTTTTGTTTTTAAAAATGCTTTAAAAAATATTTGATAATTTTTTATTTTTTTCTTTACTTTAAATTAATATTTTTTCCTTAATTCATATTAAGATGTTTTTGTATTATTTTGATGTGATTATATAAAAAAGAGATTTAAAAAAATAATAAATATTATCTCAATATATTTTTTTAAAAATATTTTAAGATATTTCCAATTTTATTTTTTTCCCTCTTGAAATTTTTTATCTTCTCTTATTGATTTTTTTCATACTGTAAAGAGGAAATAAATTAATGTGACTTTTTTTATATTATACAAAAGTTGGGTGATAATATTTTTTTTTTCATTTCAGGTTGGGTTAAATTTCTTTATTAAAGCATTTTTGTTTTTGCATTTCAAGAATGCTTTGAAAAAAATTTCAAATTTTTTTATTGTTTTCTTTACTTCAAAATAATATTTTTGATGTTTTTGTATTTTTTTAAATTTTGTTTTTAAATATATTGAGATTGGATTTGGCTGCGCAACAAGACCCAAGGAGAATATATTAAGTTGGGTCCTGCCCAACAGAACACATTTGAGTTGGGTCCTGCCCCCAGAAGAACCCAAAATAGCTTTGGGTCATGTCCCTAGCAAGACCCAATGCTTCCAATCCTTTTTCTTTTCTCTCATGTAATTTTTTTTCATACAATAAAGAGGAAATAAATTGATGGCAGTTTTTTTTATATTGTTTAAAAATTGGGTGATCATAATATTTTTTTTCATTTGAGGTTGTGTTGAATTTCCTTATTAAGACATGTTTGTTTTTGCATTTAAAAAATTCTTTGAAATTTTTTTAAATTTTTTTAATGTTTTTCTCTAATATTATCATATTAAAGTTGATGGAGCTTTCAATAAATTTTTTATTCACATCATATACTTGATATATTTGTTATATAAGAGAATTTTTTAACAATAAAATCCATTAAAAAATAATTTATAAATATTATAATATAATATTATTTTGGGTAATAGAAGATATTTTAATTTTATAACATTAGTGTATGAGATTCAAAGTTTTATCAATGTTTTATTGTCTTTAAATTTTTTATTCAGTAGTTTTGAATTATATGTAATATTAAATACATAAATAAATTATGTGTTGGGTCCTGCTGGGGCAGGACCCATTAGAGTTGGGTCCTGTTAGGGGCAGGACTCAAAGTAGCTTTGGGTTCGGTTGCACAACAAGACCCAATAAGTTTGGGGACCCAAAAGCACTAGGTCCGAACCCAATTCTCTTAGGTCCTACGTCAGGACCCAAGGCTAATGGGTCCGACGTCGGGACTCAATTCTCTTGGGTCTTGCAGGACCCAAGACTAATGGGTCCTGAGTCCGAACCCAATTTTGGTCCTGCGTCAGGACTCGAGGGTAATGGGTCCTGAGTCCGGACCCAATTCTAGTCCTGCATCAGGACCCAAGGTTAATGAGTCATGCATCATGACCCATTTCGCTTGGGTCCTACCTTCGGACCCAATTCTCTTAGGTATTGCGTCAGACCCAAGGGTGATGGGTCATGCATCAGAACCCAAGGTTAATGGGTCTTGCATCAAGACCCATTTCGCTTGGGTCCTGCCTTCAGACCCAATTCTCTTAGGTACTGCGTCATGATCCAAGGTTCTTGGGTCTTAGGTTTCTAAATATTATTATTTGTGTTATAAATATTGTTATTCTTATTTTAATTAAACGTATTAATATAAAAATATTATTATTATTATAATAATTAATAGTATTAACATTAAAAATATTATTATTTGTATTAAAAATATTATTATTTTTATTATAATTAATATTATTTATAAAAAAATTAAATAAATTTGAAAAACAATTATTATCAATATTAAAAAACAACCTTAGATTTGATTTGAAGGGTAAAATTAAAAATTATTGTTCTTATTGTTATTATTATCATTAATAATTTAAAAAATACTATTATTACTATTGAAGAAAAAACAATTTTTTTAAAAAAAAGATTGAAAAATATAAGAATTTAGGCAAACAAGTTAAATATTATTATTTATATTATAAATATTATTGTTAGGTCTGGTGTTACAGCCAGACTCAAAGCTTTTGAGTCCGGCGTTGCAGTCAAACCCAACACTTTTGGTCTTTTATTTTTTTGATATTTTTTTATTAAAATAAAAAGTTGGCCTGCGCTACACCTAACTAGTTAGATCTATATGGTATCATCTTTAAACCAATCAACAATTATCGACGAGTAGTGCTATACCATATAAAGTGTTACAAATGGTTGAGTAAAATATTTAAGTCATTAAACTACCATCAAATTTTGATATTAGCTCTACTTTTAATGCAAAAGACTTGGTATATATAAATTGCACTATCCTATACCTGATGATCATTTTGAAACTCTTACACCATTATCTTTATCATTGACACAAGGAATTTATTGATGTTATTTTGGATGTACAAGTTGTTTCTATCAAAGATGATGAGATTCAGTGAACCCTAGTTTGCAAGCAACTTGACGTGAGTCAGATTCTACTGAGATTATTAGAGCAACATCACCACAACTTGATCTTGATTTTTACGTGTTATTGGAGTCGTCTTGAACTATACTTGACGAGGTCAAGTTCTTCTAACCCCGAGAGAGTTGATGGAGACACCAGACACAAGACATTGTTCACATATTCGTATGATCTACGATGATAGAGGATAGGTCAACTCCTGTGTTATTGAATTTTATTTGGATTTATTTGTTAGGCTTGCTTTAGTTATTATTAGATATTTTTTTAGTGTACTATAAGTTTAATTGTTTGTTTTAGTTAGGGTTTTAGTATTTATATGTTATGTTTCTAAATATTATACAGTTTTTGATGATTCAAATAAAATTTGCAAAGTTGCAGACTTTTCCAACCCCTATTCTTTCTCTTCTTCACCTCCATTCTTCTCTTCTTTAGCTTTTTCTTCTTTGCTTCTTCTTTCTTGACTTTTTCTTTTTAATCTCGTTTGTCCCGCATCAAAATTACAACATAATATCTCACAACATATAGGCATGCACACTCCAAAAAAGAAAAAAGAGAGAAAAACTAAAATCCTCTATATTCACAAAGGAAAGGGCTAAATTTTGATTCCAAAAATATTGTTCTCATAACCCCTTGATCTCTCAATCTCAACTTAATCAAAGCAAGAAACTGGCAACAAACAACTCTTAAAACATAAACATGCTAAAAGAAATAAAAAAGCAAAAGCAACACTTACCAACAATCTCTCCAATTCACAAAAAATCTCCATGCACTAATTTGTACCGCACTAGCCTACCAACATCACTACTATACCCCTGTTTCTCTCCAGGCAACCACGATAGTGAAACATGAAACTTCTTTCCATTGTCCAACTCTCCGCCTCACTCCCTCAATCCCCTTGTGCCCTACGCACTCTACTCTCATAATAAGCATCATTAGTAGGCAACTCATACAAAATGCACCTCTTCTCACTAGTGCCTCCTAAAGTATCCTAAAACTACTCAACTTACAAATACAAACTAACAAATCCTTAATCACTTCAGCTCAATTCGACAAAAATGCAACATAAGATCAAAATAACAAAAAAATGGTTTTGTAAATAAAGGTCACTAACATGAGGATATATTCCAAACAAGCATCCACTGGCATCATCTTCAAGAGGAAAAGTCTCTTCAATAGCATTGAGATAGCAAATTGAGAGACAACAAAGGTCATGAAACAAGAAACCAAAAAACTCATAGTAGAAATACAACCTCATAATTAAGAAGCAAGGAACTCAGACAGCCATATAGCATGCAGAAACTCATACTTCTATAATGCAACCTTCTATTAAAAAGCTACCAACATTATGCAACTGTTGAGAAAGATTCCCTGTAACTCAGTTCTACAATCATCAAATATTCCCCAACAATCTCTCCAACTAGCAACTGCTCTAATTTCAAAGATCAAATTACCCTAAAATTACCTCCCACAATAAAAAATAATTAGTCAAATATGAACTTCGGCCACATTTCAGTAAAATAAATCAGGGCCTTTGAATATCATATCTAGCCAAACTGAGCCAAATTCCCTAGTTAACCAATATTAGGTAAATTGAAATACAATGCCACACAGCTAATATACAAAATACTTTGCTACATTCTACAAACTAAAAATGTTGATCATGACCATCTCCTACTTGATTTCATCATTCCATCTAAATTTCTCAAAACAAGCTTCTTCAAACTAATTCTTCTAAACTATCCTTAAGAAAACACACCTTGCAATAACAAACTACTGAACCCCTAATCCCTCAAGCCCAGTTCCAAAAAAAAAGGCAACCAAATTTAGACACATTGTCTCAACATAATAAAACAAGTTAAAATCGTCAATATTTTGCAGAAGTTGAAAAAACTACCCATTCTCCAATTTATGAATTCTAATCTCATAATATACCCTTCTCATATTCCTTTAATTACTCAATCTAAATTCATTCAAAGCAACAATTTACAACATAAACACAAACAAAACCTATTGTTCCTCCAATACAAACATTCCAACTTCTAAATGGTACTCCAAATAATTTCAAACCAAATACTCCATAATCTCAATCAATATTCAACAAAATCAACACATTTAAAAAACAACTCATAGAACACAATAGGCACGAGAATAAACAAAAGTAAATAAATAAATACAGGAAAAACCTACTCATTCTCAAATTTATGATATTTAAACCCTAAAATCCTCTTCTCGTAACCCCTTAGTTACTCAGAATTTAATGAAAATTTTTTTTGTTTTACAAGAAATAGTCATAAGATAAACATAAAGTAATACACTTTACAACAAAAACACCTGATAAAACAGAAATACAAAAAAAAGCAAAACCACTCACCAAAAGATCATGCCAAATTCTTGATATCCAGTCTATTCATTCTAACTCCACAAATCTATTAAAATACTTCTATAGCAACACTAAACCAGAAACCCCTTAAGCAACCAATCCAAATTTAACAATTGCAACAACATTTACACCAAAGAACAGCTCAGAAAGCACAATATAAGCATGTAAACAAACACACACACACACAAACACCAATAATAATAATAATAACACTCACCAATGATCGCCAATCCAAAATCCAATCTGTCAAGAACTGCTTTGTCCACCACCACCACCACTTCCACCAAACGCCCTCGGAATTGAAATAGTGAACCTTCTCTCCATTCCTCCAGCGCTACCCCCACCACTCCCTTGCCCTCCAGGAGATCTATTCTCGTAATCAGGATCATCAGTAGGCAACTCATACCGACAAACTGGACACGAATTATGCATGTTCAACCAAGGTATTATACAATCCTCATGAAACACATGTTTACATGGCATCCCTTTGACTTCTTCTCCTCCCTCAAACTCATCTTTACACACAGCACATTGATTATTCATCTCTGATTTCATCATCTCCTCGGTAACCTTCATCGTGGGCAATGCCTCAATCGCCTTTTTCGACGCCGGAGGCGTCCCATACCTGTTCGGGTCATTCTCAGCCAACTGTTGGATCAGTTGCTCCAAACCCGACCCAATAAAATAATCACCAAAATTACCATCTGGGAATCGAAGACCAGGTTCGTGTCCATTGTTGTCAATCACGAACTGGACCCGACCCCCACCAGAATGAAGGTTTTGGAGGTGAGAACGGAGGAACTCAAGGGGGTTAAACGCATTCGGGTCGGAGAATCCGGGTCGGGTTGGAAATTCAGGATGAGAGAAATTGCCAGAGTTTTGGAAGAGGAGAGGAAAGAGAGAAGAGAAGGGGTCAAATGGGTCGTTGAAATACGAGTCGGAGAATGGATTCGGGTTTTGAGGGTTTTGGGTTTCGAATTCTTCAATGAAGCTATCGTGGCAAATCGGGCAAAATGGATCATCGTAGGAAGAGGGAGTTATCGAGACTGTGCGGTTGCATTGATAGCAGAAATATTGTTTCGATGTGGTGGTTGCTGCGGCGGTCACTGCAGGTAATGGGGGAGCTCCGGTGAAAGACATGATTGGTATTAATTTTTATAGAAGGGAGAGTTGTTATTATTATTATTATATTTCCCCCTGAAGAGACTTAAGAGAGGAGTTTAGTAGCCTGAAGATTAGATATTCTAGGTGTCTGTCTCTTTCCTTTTAAATTAATAAATTGGGTTTTGGATTTATCAATGGCGCAGCCCATTAAAAAGCCCATAAAAATAAATAAAGCTAATTTTATTGAAAATTATTTTTAAAAATTAGCTTAATTTGGTTTTATATTTTACAATCTGTTTTTAATATATTTTTATAAGTTTAGTTGCTCGTAGCTATCTATACTTTTGTTAGATATTTTAATAGAGGTCAGGGTGTAGAAACTTAAAATCAACCTCATTTATTATAAAATAATATTTGTCATGTGAAATTAATTTTTTATTTTATTTACTTGTTTTTTATTTTTTATAAATCAAGTAGAATTTGAGTTTCTCACATAAAAGTATTCCTTTATATTAAAATAAAAAAAATCCAATTAAAAAGTATATAATGACCACTAACCTTATATTTATGAATAAATTGAAATCAATTATATTTATAATCATAAATTAGAGACTTGTTTAAAGTACAATAATAAATTGAATTAATTTTTTAAAATGATCTCCTTTGTCATATGAATAAGATTTATTATGAGTTTCCATGAATGAATAAGATTATAAAAGAATAATTTATAAATTATTTTTAGCTATATATAAACAAATTTACTTAATGAAATGCTTATATAGAAGGAAATCCGAAATAATTTCATGAAGATTGGGTAATTTAACTCTCTTTTTTTTGTGTGAAAAAAAATGCAACTCTAATAAAATTTAGAAGGTGAACAAGGAAATAGATTTTTATAGCCGTTAAATATAATAAGGCTTAAATAAAATATTTTCTTCATCTAGAAAAGGTGAAGAAATTTTTTTTTTTACAAAAACAATGGTTGCTATTACTAGGTGTCACAAATTTGGTGGTAATGACTATCTTAACAACTTTTCTTCGAAGAAAACAAAATTGTTTAGTGTATTGAAACTTGATAACCAACTAAACAATGAAAAACAAAATACAAAAAGATGAGGATACAAAAATTATTCGAAATATTCTGGAATTAATTATTCTTAGAGATCTTTGTACATTATTCACAGTGTGTTTTATGACCTTCACTTCAAGACTTCATTGACTTCTTCTTTAATGGATTTCTTCAAGGGGTGTGAATCTCTTCTTGAATAAATACCTGCACAAAGTCCCTTAGAGACCCCTGAGGGTGTTGATGGGGGGCCCTTCGAAGATCAAGTCAGTACGAGGTATTTTTATGTGGCAAAAGACATTGATGAAGGTATTAATAAGCTTTTATGAAGATAGAGAGAAATAAGAAGAATAAAATGTAGAAGTTAGAGAAGAAAAAGAATGATTGTGTTATGTCTCAGAGTATAAGGTTTCGAACCCCTCTTTGTATACTCATGCTTCCTTTTTATATTACCTGGTTTGACCTGCTTCATACAACGTAGGAGGGGTAGAGATGTAATCTCGTAATAGTAAAATAATATTATTCTACTACTCGTGCCATCACATCTAATTAATATAAGCATGAATCGTTTGTTCGTATTTAATAGGATGTGATGAGCATCATAATTACTCGCCTAGGTCTAGAGTATGGAAGACTCAGTGTGGAGTTACCTTTTAGCCATACCCTGAACCTAAGAGGAATTGGGTTTAACTCATACGCTGAACCCAAGAATGATTAGGTGCAGTTGCGTCATGGCCTAACGTGGAGTTAGACGCGGACGCATCCTTGACCGAACATGGGATTGGGCGCAGACACACCATCACCCAACATGGGGTTGGTTAGGCGCAGGCGCGTCCCTGACCTAGCATGGGGCTGGGCACGGCCACGTCTTGGCCCAGCATGGAATTGAGCGCGAACATGTTGTGGCCCAACTTGGAATTGGGTGTGGACGCTCCCTGGCCCGACGTGGATTTGGACGTGGGTATGTCATGGCTCACTTTAGGGTTAGGCGTAAAAAAAAACATAACCCCATTTTGGATTATGACTTTCATGTAATGGTCTTTAAATGAGGGAGGTTTTTTAAAAATCATGACCCATTACAAAGTATTTTTGTAAACACTCTAAATATCACAATATCTACGTGCATAAATTATCTAGAATCATAAGCATATATACTGTTACATTTTTTAAAAAAACAATTCTTGCAACTTCTTCTTACATTTCATACTAGAAATTACAAATGTAAAAAACAAATCTATTTAGGCACCATTTGTACTTGCAGTGCAAAATTCTTTTTGAAAAAAATAATTTTTTTGTTTCATATTATTATTTTTTTTGAATGTTTTTAGATTATTTTGATATTTTGATTTAAAAAATAAATTTAAAAAAATAAAAAAATATCATTTAAATAAAAAAAATATTTAAAAAAATAACCGCATGATATAAAAGACATCTTACTCGGTAGAATCATCTAAAATTGGGAAGAATTAAAAAGAAAAAGAAAATGAAATGGCTCACTTTATCATAACTTGGCAAATTACAAACAAGCTACACCCAACATCCACCTGAACCCCACGTGACCATGCTCTTTGACGTGGCAAAAATTCATCCATTGGCTTTTTTTTTTAATAAAGAATTTCTTTGATCTCTATGCACCTCCAAAAACCTTGTACGCAACACCCACCATTGCTGTAAAAATCCCTGCAACTCTCTCTACCTCTCAAGTTCCACCATGGACAAGATTATCCTCTCAAGCACTTCTACTCCTTTATCCACCTCTTCTCTTCCTCCACTTCGTACAGTTACTTCCACAGCTTCTTTATCTTCTCCAAAGAAGCTCTTCTTGTTACGTTCGACTCAAAGTCAAAGAAAACTATCCTCTTCTTCAAGAAGGTCAACTAGCTTCTGTAAAGTTCACAAGTCTACTACAATAACATGTGGAGCTATTACAGAGATTAACGAAAGTGAGTTTCAAAATGTTGTCTTAAATTCTGACCGTCCAGTTCTTGTTGAGTTTGTGGCAACCTGGTGTGGTCCTTGTAGGTTAATATCTCCTGCCATGGAATCTGTGGCTCAGGTATCTTTCTTTCTTACTATATTATTCAATCATGACTATACATTAGCCTTCGATTACAAAAGGGTTTTCTTTTTCACTGTCCCAATTCATGTATTTTTGAGATGTGAGCAAAAAGAATTAATTCTCATGATTTTTCTAGTTAGATGTGGATAGCATTTGGCGCGCCAGAGCTGGTTGGAGGGTCCTATCTAGATGTGATTAAGAGGCGCTTTCTATTGATAGGGCCAAGAAATGGTTAATCTTTTCTGATATGGTTTTTGTTTCTCTAACTTTTAGGAATATGGGGATAGATTGACGGTTGTTAAGATCGATCATGACGCGAACCCCAAATTAATTAAAGAGTATAAGGTCTATGGATTGCCTGCTTTGGTTCTTTTTAAAGATGGGAAGGAAGTGCCTGAAAGCAGAAGGGAAGGTGCAATTACAAAGGCAAAACTTAAAGAATATGTTGATGCTCTCTTGGAGTCCATATCAGTTGCATAGACATGGATATTCCTTCAACATTTTGGCTAGTTTTGAGAATCATGTGATGTGAGCAAATGTCCAGCTTTCATTGACATTTTCTAATATTACAGTCTGTATAGACATCCAATTGTATAATTTGAGCTGATGAATAAGATAGGACATCATTTTCAAGAGAAGATCTTGAACTTCTTAAATTATTGAGGATTTCCTTCTCCTGGTTTATTTGTTTATTTGCAGTATTGTTGGAACTATCTTTACGTTTATTTTCAAGAGCTGATGAATAAGATAGGACATCATTTCTGGATACGTTGGCTGGGGGTGAAATATAATTTCTTAATATTTAATCTGATGAATGTAAGATTGACGATGATATTAAATTTTCTAGAGGGAAATTAAATTGTGATGTATTGAACAAGTTCGATGAGTTCCAGATTTTATGAGGTCTCTATTTTCAATGAAGAAGAAGAACTAGATAACAGGCTTTTGTACGAGAAGAAAAAAAAAAAAAAAAACCTAAACTTTTAACAATTACAACCAACGCTCACAATCAAATCCGTGCGCGGTGCTACCTTTACTATTTGTACAAGCTCATTTCACGCAGTCAGCTCCTTCAAGTTTTGGCCTCCAATGACAGCATCATCAGGGATGTACTTGCCCCAGAACCAATGTGCCTTCCAAACAGTGTTCATTTCTTCAATTGGGACATTCTTTGTCTCGGGCAAGAAGAAGTAAATGAAGATGGTCATGATAACAACAAAGCCAGCAAAGAACAAGAATAGACCAAACTTCAAGTGGCAGAGCATGGTTAGGAAGAACTGGCCAATGAGGAAAGTGAAGAACATGTTGACTGAGACATTGATGGCTTGCCCTGCTGATCTAATCTCAAGAGGGCAGATTTCACTAGGCACTAGCCATCCCAATGGACCCCAAGACCAGGCAAATGCTGCAACATAAGCACAGATCAAGAACAATACAAAGTCGGCTGTGCTACCTGACATGTTTCCTACACCATTTGTTCCAAAGTTGATGCCTATCATGACTGCAACAAGTATCTGCAATCAAAGTAAACATATTCATTGAATCAGAATGAATCTAATGTGAATCCGTCATAGTTAGAAGAGGTTTAATATAGTAAACAAATTGGTTAAGGTTATCATTAAATACCTGGCAAATAATCATCTGAATGCCTCCTTCAAGGAACAAAATTCTTCTCCCAAACCTATCAGCTGAGTAGATGGAAACAGCTGTACAGACAACATTAACTATGCCCGTGATAACTGCAGACATAAGTGAAGCATCATCTCCGAAACCCAAGGTCTTGAAGAGAACAGGTGCATAAAAATTGATGACATTGATTCCAGTAATTTGCTGGAAGAATGGAATCAATATGCAAATGACAAGCTGAGGCCTATATCTTGGCTGCAAGATGTTTTTCCATGGGTGTTCCACTCTCTTCGCAAGCTCATTTGCGGCTGCAAGGTCTTGGAATTCTACTTCAACATTGTTCGTGCCGCGAATCCTTTGCAACATTTTCTTCGCTTTCTCGGGGTGGCCTCTCTCAAGGATAGAATTGGGAGTGTCTGGAAGGAAAAATGATCCAACAATCATCATTATAGCGGGGACAGCTGCAAGAGCCAAAGAAATTCTCCAGCCATATCCTTCTTTGATCTTTGATGTTCCGTAGTTAATGAGATTTGCAGCAAGGATACCGATTGTAATGGCCATTTGGAAACCAATATTAAGCGCTCCTCTAATCTTTGCTGGTGCCATTTCAGATAGATAAATTGGAACAGACTGTATAGAACAGAGAAAATACGAAAATCAATTTCAAACGTTATAACCATTTCAAAGCCAACACTGAGAGAAACAGTTTACCTGATTAGCAAAGCCAATACCAACACCAAGCAACAAACGACCAAGTATAAGCATTGCTACATTGGCGGCAGCACCATTAAGAAAGGCACCAACAAGGAAGACCAACCCTCCAGACAACATAGAGATTTTACGGCCGAATAGTCTGGTAACCGTAGAGGAAAAGAAGGAGGCTACCAAAGCAGAAAGGTAGAGAGAAGATGTGAACAATTGCAACCAGTGGCTATCAAATTTGCAGTACATGCTCTCTCGATGATCTTCGTTCTCTTTGTGGTACACAGATGGGAAGAATTTCTTGAGAAATGAGTCCATAGAAGTCACCCCACCTGCAACATTGTACAGAATCATCCAGTCATTAGTACCTTCAGATATAATTCATCAATAATCTGTCACCACAGCAAAGATGATTAAAAGGTCTTCCATTTATTACCTGAGATACCAATGTCATAACCGAAAATGAGACCACCCATGGCAGCAACCAAACAGGTGGTGATAACGAAGGTAGTGACACGACCTTCATAGTTCCCCCCCGTACTTGGCCCAACAAAAGCTCCTCCAGCCATCTTTTCTGTGAACTCTCTCACTCTTTCGGATGTGAATTTGCAAAGGGTGCAAAAGGCAGTTATTAAGGAGTGCTTTGTTAGCACTTCTTTTTATTCCAGGCGATGAATAAAAGGATCTTTCAAGGCAATTCTTTACATAACCACCAGGGGATGAAACCGCCAAAAAAAAAAAAAAAAGAATCCTTCAGACTATCTTTTGCTTAGTAGCTTCTCCAATGCTTTCAATCCAAATAAGGCAACCCTTCATATAGTTCTTCTACCCCAGTCTGTGGGCGCCAAGAGAGGGTTCCTTCCCTTTTTGTTTTCATCTATTTTTATCTAATTCCATTTTTAAGTTTTCACGAGTTAGATTTAAGGTGGATTAATTAATAAGATGATATCATCCTCCATCTGCTGGTGGCTGGGATTGATTCAAACCACATCCACATTTTTATTAGACACTTTCATCTCCTTGATTGATCAGTCCCTAATTTATAGATCATCCACTTGTTTAAGTAAAATTATGGAGGTTTCATTTGATGCAGCGATTGGACTAGGCAATGTAAGCCTCCCACAGAATGACGAACATGCATGTTCACCATGTATATTCCTCTATGGATAATGGAAATCATTTTATCTCCATTTAGTACGTGATAGTCTAATGGTGCTTGTATGTTTATGCTGCATGCAGATTGTTGAAACAATGCATTCTGCATAATAGTCTACACTAGTTTGCTTCTGCAATCTAGCTACAACTAGAAGTTTCCTTGTAAAACAAGTTTGGCTTGGAATTATTATATCAGAATTCTCACTGACCTTATAAATTAAACAAATAAATTCAATCGGATATTTGTAAGAGCTTCTTGTCAGTTGTGATTTGTGCACTATTCTTGAACATGCCAATATCCATCAGAAAGCCAAAAGACATGGCAGGAAGTTGGAGCTAGTTTATCCAATCTTCAAGCCATTGTCCCTCATATATATATATATATATATATATATATATATATATATATATATATATTGTGACTACATGAGTCAAAATAATATTCCACTCTTCATGAATCCTTCAATACTAAGCATAATTGATGGAGGCCTTTTTGTTCGAGGGTGAACTCTTCTCACTTAGAACTCTTCGGCTTTTTGCATATGCTTGTTTTTCTCTTAGGAAAAGAAACGTTCTCTTAGTTTTTATTATTAAAAACTGAGAATTGATTTTCCTTGAAGCCACAAATTAATGCATGTGTGAAGCAAAAAGAGTCAAGTGATATAAAAATATTTTTTAAAGATATCTCGTATCATACAAGGCACTTAAAAAGATCTATTAGAGTAGAAGATCC